>CENN01063954.1_pt1 | contig 12259 bp, 16 predicted proteins | sample 530151 | NCBI WGS metagenome assembly CENN01 (sample SAMEA2591084, study PRJEB7988) | marine metagenome | isolation source: saline water (ENVO:00002010), including
CCGTATGCCCACGGAGACTGGGTGTTAAGTAATATAATTATAGATGGTGATAGTATAGAAATGATAGACTGGGATAATTTAGGCAAGCACCCTAGTTTCTTTGTAAAGAGAAAAATTAAAAGCGATTTGAAATCAGCATTTGGAGAAATGTATGAATAATTTTTATCATAAATTAAATTTAGATTACAACATGCAAGAACTAATAGACGTTGCTGATAATTATGATTCTGAGTTTATGGATGGATTTACAGATGCAAAAGGAAATTACATAACCTACGCTTCAGTGGGGAAGGTTATGGGAGGAGTATATGATGTACGCAGTATGTATCTTAAGGATCTACCTGTAGATTTTAGAAGTCTTGAAATTTTTAAAATTGCAAAAGATTTGTTTAAGAATATTTCTCCACATAATGATATAGAACATCTATACAATTATGCACAATACTTTAAAATAAACGGTCCTCTAATTCCACACAAAGACAAGAGAACAGCAGTATTTACTATCCCCATTCGTGGTGTTGATTGTCCAGTGTATTGGTATGATGACAATGATGTTGAAATAGAAAAGTATGTCTACGATGGACCTAGCATAATAAACACTGAAATAAAACACGGCTGTATGGAAAATGCAGGCGAGAGAATGTTTTTCCAAATTGGAGGGTTTAGTCAACCTTTTTCCGAAATATTAGGGTTATTAGAATGAAGTGTTTTGCACCATGGCATAGTATACTTGTAAGATTTAATGGAGATATAGTTCCAGATGGAGTATACGGAACTAACAAATTAAACCCTAAACGTTACGGTAATGTGCTACAAACACCTTTAAATGATGTTTTAAACAGCCTTACAGCGTCATACACAAAGGATAGCATACGTAATGGAGTGTTACCGCCCGAGTGCGAACAATGTATGTTAAAAGAAGACTCTGTGGGTCATAGTAGACGATTATTTTTCCGTGATATATTGAATCCAATGCTGGAAAATAACCAATACGACTACTCAAAAAATTTTACAGATATTTACTTTTTGGAATTTAACATGAGCAATATCTGTAATTTAAAATGCAGAATGTGTGATGGTATTAATTCTAGTGCTTGGGTTAAAGACGAAATGAAACTAGCCCAAGACGGTAACATACTACAACGTAGGATAAATGATCCTGAGTTTGGGTACACTAATAAAAGCGAACAAATTATAGAACGCTTATTTGAAGATCCAACACCTTTTATGAACTTGCGATATCTGAGTATCAAAGGTGGAGAACCTTACATGGAACCTGCCAACAAGAAAATATTACAGAAGTTTATTGACTTAGGGATTGCAAAAAATATTACAATAGACTGGACTACTAACGGCACTATAGTAGATGAAGAAGTTCACGAACTTGCAAGGCAGTATGGCGAAACTAAATGGACTGTGAGTTTGGAAGGTACCGACGGATTGTATGAATACATTAGAGGCGGCAAGAACTTTACGTTTGAACAATTAAACGAAAACTTAAAGCAGTATGAATTTGATAGAATTATAATTGCTGTTACTATAATGGCATATAATATTGCACACTTAGATAAAATACAAAATTGGTATGATAGTGTAAAGAAAGATAATTGGGATATCTATTTTAATAATGTTGTAGCGTCACCGCCATATCTAAATCCTCGGGTGCTACCTAATTCAATACTTAACAATATTAATTACAAGTTACCTAATATAAATTACACCCAACAAGAAAACAGTGGATTGTATCTTAAAGGATTAATTTATTATACGCAAAGACTCGACAATATAAGAAATACAAATGTCTTAGACTATTGTCCAGAATTGTCTAGTTTGTTTGAACTGGATCTAACGCAAGGTAATGTAAGTTAATATTATCTGGTTGTTCTATAATCCACTTGATGTATTCGCCTGCTTGTTTTAAATCAATTCTTGCTTTGCCATCGTTACGAGCAAGTTGACTTTCACTTGCTAGGTTTCCGAAACTTATATATGACATCTTAATATTGCTATTACCAAAGCAATGCCATGTGCAACGTTCCCTACTCATGTCATGCAACTCTACTTTATTAGCAGTGTAGGCATCATCTTTATCGCGCCAGTATTCTCTTGAACTACCTATGTTAATAATATGACCTTTTGTAAACAAGTCGTAAATATCTGTTAGCAAATTTTGTTGTTCACCAGTAGGACCATATTGGCTATTTACAAACACATCAAAGTCTTTAGCATATTCTGCAACTTTGTCAGTTTGTCTTATATTCCAATCGTTCCATCTGCCCATAAATTCAACAGTATGCTCTGTTCCGTCTAGAGCCTGTTGTATTCCATATGCCAATCCTTTATAGTTAGGATTACCTGTTACTAAAACTTTCATATCATTTCCTTTTTTATATATATGTCACTTAGACAACTACAAATATTTTTTCCACACAAAATAGGGTCTTTCGGCAATTTGTATCTTTCTAAGTTACCTATTGCACCACCAAATTGGCAATCAGCCCTATACATGTTTCCCCACATATCAATATTGACACCATCTAAGCCTGCCCAACATTTCCAACCAGAAAATTTATTTTTGCCTTCTAGTATTAGTGAATTAGCATCCACCCATTCGTTGTCAAACATTAATGGTCCTCTGTGGACACCTTTGTAGTTCATTACCCTATTAAAGGGCCAGTCTTTAATTTTTTGTTTCTGTTCGTCTGTATATGCGTAAACTTTGTTTGTGGGATGATCTCCGTCAACCTTATCAACTATAACTTTAGGTTCTATAAGTGCATCAGTTTCATTATGTATTCGTTCAGCAATAGCGTACATTTCATCAAATGTTTCTGGCAGTAGCATTACTGCAACTACTTTAGGACATTCAAGCACATTACAAACATTTATAAAATGGTCAGGATCAGCATATGCAGCGTGATAACTTAGGAAGATTCCATCAGTATATGCATTTATATTTTTAAAATACTCTATAGACTGACTGGCATTAGTAACATATGTAAAGTTATGTCCTTGCTCTTTTACTAGTTTTGCCATGTCTACAAAGTGCTTCCAGTAAGTAGGTTCGCCGCCGCTTATCCTAAAGCATACATCTTTATCAACTGTTAACTTTTTAATAAAGTTTTCAACTGTTTCCCATTTAGGCTGACCAGTACTTCCATCATGTAGTATATCTGGACAATATTCGCATCGATAGTTGCACTTGTTTGATAGTGTCCAACTAACCAAAAACCAATTGTCCATAGTTTTATCTACATATTCTAATTTCATTCTTCAAAGTCCTTGAGCATATTTTCTGTCAGCTCGGGTATGTTGCTAGGATCTCTTGCAATGTCAAACAACATTATAATTCTAGTTTCTTTACTTCTATTATATGCAGCATGTTCTAATGAATCGTCGAAATAAAACGACTTGCCTCTATGCCATTTATATTCTTGGCCATTAACTGTTAGTAGGCAATTAGGTGCTTCTTTAATACAAAGATGTGCTCTATAAACTTTATTTGCAAAATCTCTATATCCTTTGTGAGGAGTAATTTCAACTCCAGGATTCATAATACTAAATCCTGCTATTACAATTGTTTCGTCTTGTAGCAAATCACTTATAGGCAAGTTGGTGTATGGAATATCTTCTTTTGCTTTTAATCCTATAAATTTCCAATCTCCCGAATAAATCTTTTTGTCAGGATAGTTAAACTGTTCGGTTGTAAGCAAGTGATAAGTTTCTTCAACGTCTGCAAATCTTTCTTCAAACTTGTTCAGTATACGATCTACGTGCTTCATTTTAATCTTCCGAACCCCCACTGCCTTTCTTCGCACCACCAACATTTGCCACAATGTTCCATTCCTGGATCACTACCGTCTCGAGGATACCATTCGCAACTATAAGTTACAGGAAATAGAGTATCTAATACTCCTTCTCTTTGATATAGTTGTGCAAGTCCTTTTTTATCTGTATTGATCCAAGGAGTAAGCACAGTTTCGAAAACTTCTCCTTTGTGCATTGTGTCTTTTAGTTTATCAATATCTCTACTTGTATCTTTCCATTCTGGGTATGTAAACTTATCTGTAACTTCTTTAGGAGGATTTTTTGTCACTCCGATGAAAAGCGTTTTTATTCCAAGGCTAACAGAATAGGGTTCAACCATATCAAAAAGAGGATCAACACCATTAGGCTTATCTCCTGTATTGTGTATAACATGATGTGTTAATCTATGATTTCCTGTGAGCTCAACACATTTGTTCACAACAGATGTAGATGCTACTACATTTTTAAGCAACAGTGTATTATTTGCATATGTAAAAACATGAGTATGGCCTTTATTATTTTGTAGAACTTTATATAATAGCATAGCACTATCAGCACCACCACTAACACATACTGCACAATTTTCATTTACTTGAAATAATTTATTGCTGTTATAATTATCTAAATCCTCAGGTGTGCCTACGCCAACCATTTTATTAACATTAAATGTAATTACTTTTTTGTCAAGTTTTAAATAATAATTATATACAGGACAAGTATAAAATTCATTGTTTACTCTGTCGTTAGCGCCAATCATATCTTCTGCCGCTGTAATAAAATCTCTGCCGTCTTTGAAATAGTAATACCCAACTGTTGCTAGATCAGATATAGGATCTTTTTCTGCTACCTTTGTAACATAACCTTGCTTGTCTACTTGAGCATAACTCCACTTAGGACTTCTTTCTGGTTCGTGAAATGTTGCTATAATTCCATCAACCCCTGTGTCAATTAATTTAGTAAAGTCTTTGCTATGCCAATCAACATACTGGTCACAGTTTGCTATGAATATACTGCTACCATCATCAAAATGTTCTCGGGCTGTAAGTAGTGTACAAGCAGTTCCTTCAGTCTTATTATCTAGTTCAATTAACTTTGCTTCAGGATAAATGCCTTTTATATATTCTGATATATTATCGTCTTTTCTTACAATGAAAATTCTTTCATCAAAATCTATACCAATATTCTGCTCTGCAAACTGAAACATAGGTATACCATCAACCGGTATAAGTGGTTTAGGTAATGTTGAATAATTTTTAAAACGTTCTCCGCTGCCAGCCATTGGCATGATTAATTTAATAGTCATACAATAACTCCTTAAGATGTTCTGCATCTGTAACTGTAACTACATTTGCTCCAGTTTTCTTAGCAGCGTTTATACCTACTTCACTATCTTCAAATATTGTTGTATCACTAGGTGATATGTTAAAATGTTGCATAGTATGTTCATACATAGTTGTATCTGGTTTAGAGGGAAACTCTGTTGCAGTACATACTAAATCAAAAATTTTCAATTGCATTATAGAAAGACAATTGTCAACAAATGATCTTGTTGCATTTGAGTTGACACACATAATATAATCTTGTTTTAAATCATCTAATAAAATATCTAGAGTAGGATCGTATTGTATATACTGCTCTATGTTTAGCATTGTAAGGTGTTGTTTGATTTCAAATAATTTATCTTCATCAAATACAAATCCTTGTTCAAGTAATAATTTTATTTTTTGTTTGCTTGACAATGCTTCTAGGTCTTCATCTCGATATTCAATATTAGGACAGACTTCTAAGGCTGCCTGCCTAAAAGCATCTTGATGCAACTTCTTGCAATCAGCAAGTGTTCCGTCAAAGTCAAATATAAGTAAAGTTTTATTCATCGTGTAATAATATCCATTTCTGCGCAGTCTCAATAAAAACATCCTCACCTAAATCATTTGCTATTAAGCCTTGCCATATGTGGCTGTTTCTTAGACTACCTTCTTCTTGTAATTTTTTATACCATTCTTTGCTTTCTATATTATTGTCATAATAATTTTCAAAGTCATCAGCAAATAGTTTTAAATTATTAAACAATGCTGTTTGGCCGGCATAAAACCAATCCTGTGTTGTAAAATGTCCTGCTTGTGAAATTTTAGTTTCCTCACACAATACTTGATTATCTGTTTCTTCTAAAAGTTTAAACATAACAGGATGATTGCTATCATAAACACAATCGGATCTTGTAACCCATACGTAATCATAAGTATCTGTATTAACTGCTTGTGTATAAGCCTTCGATCTACTAATATACTGTCCAAAAGGAAATTCATTAATAGTATATTTCTCAGCATCATATTCTTCAACTACAAGTGTTTTAGGATTATAAACTGAAAACTCTTTTTGTATTGACTCAGTGCTTATATCTTTTATCCACTTGGTTGTCATATTTTTTGGATAGTAATTTTCGCTAGTCCTATCACCTGTATATCTTATTTCTTGATGATCTTTTTTATTCCATTCTAGTTTATGATTCCATGAATGCACATGTACATCAACATTATAATTTTCATTCAGCCAATTCCAGAAAATTATATTTTTTCTAAATGACTTTTCAATAAAGCGTGGCTCCCCGCCTATTAATAATGCTAGTTTTTTCATATGTATTCACCTAGTTCAGGAAAAGTTTTTCTAAAATCAGTCCCTCTGTTTTTATCTAACACTCTTAGATAATCTTGTACCATAGGCAGTTTGTCACTCCAATCTTCGCCCATCATATAGTCTATTACTCCTAGCCATCTCATCTTGCCCATAGGGCTTTTTTCAAATTCATAATTGAACTTTTGTCTATCAACAAAATTTATAATTCTTTCTTTTGTAAATTTTTTAAGTTCAATAGGCAAAACCCTAATATTTAGATAGTTAGGAAGATACACAAGGTGTGTACTAATTACTCCGCCGCCGAATGGAGGAAGATTAACCTTTGTAAAATTTTGTTCTTGTTTCCATTGTGCTAGTTCGTCAAGATATGCAATGTTTAATAACTGTGCAGCAGCAGCAATGTTTATCCTTATATTTGGTAGTGTTGAATCTAGCATACGCAAATTACCTGCTATCGTATTCCACTTACTAGGATATCTAATATAGTCGTTCTTGTCACCGTATGCATCTATACTAAAGTTAAATGTTACTTCGTTAAAATGTTTCCATAGTTTTAAAAGTTTTTCTGGGATATCAGTACCGTTAGAATTATATCTAATACAGCAGTTTTGTGCATAACCTTCATCAACCATAAACTGTAATATGTTATAGTGTTCAGGAATCATTAACGGCTCGCCGCCAGCAAAATATAATTCTTTAATATGTTGTGCTTGGTCTTTCATAGAATCTAAAAACGATCCTTTCTTATACCAAGTATAATCAAAATCGTTATCCCAACTTTGATCCTTAATAAGGTTCTCATTTTTATATTGAGGCATATTAAGTTTCCATTCTTTGATCCAACTACTTGAATCATGCGGACTGCACATTACACATTTTAAATTACAAACATTACCTAAACGTAAATCAAAGTAAGGTATCTGTACAGGTAAATTACCTTGTTCATCAGTTTTACTAACAACTTCATCTAGATCAAGTCTTTGATTCCACACTTCTGTTTCCCATCTGCGTTTACTTACTATACCATTTGCTTCTTCAGTAAAACATTTGCGACAACTATTAGGAATCTCTCCGTTAAGCATTTGTAATCTTGTAGTACGCATATGTTCACTATTCCATACTTCTTCTATAGTATGATTACGCATATTCATTGCTATACCGTCTTTCTTAACTAGTCCAGCAGTTTTATCATCTACATCTGCTCCGCTGGCATTTGCTGTACAGCATACTCGCACATCTCCGTTAGGTCGTGTTGCAAGATGTATAAATGGTAATGCACAGAATGTTTTACTTTTGGTCATACATATGCCTTCTTTTCATATTGAGCATTAAGTTTGTCAAACGTTCCACATTGTTTTGAACATTCTTTCAGTCCATCTTTATCCCAACAAGAACTAATTTTATTAAAATGACCACTATCAAAAATTTCTTCGAATGATGTATCGTGTAGATTAGGAATATTCTTTACTTTCATCATATAATCAATTTTGCTCATACTCATTTGTGGTACCCAATCTAAGTCTAACCAACAACAAGGACTTACATTTCCATTGGCACTTACGTATAACTGACTGTCCTTTTGTGCTTTACAACTAATTGTAGGTGTAATCTCTTCTTGCGCTGCTAGAGCAGGAGCAATCATTTCTTTGCTTTTATATGACGGGTATAGTGTATTGATTATATTATAGTCATCATCTAACACTTCAAATTTACCGTCTTTGAATCTTGTGGTATGCTTAATAGAAAATCCTTTGAAACCTAATTGCTTACTTAATTGTTCGCAATCTTCTACCTGATGTTGGTTGTGTTCAAATACCAGCATGTCCCAACGTGCATCGCCGCCTGCACCTATAAATGTAATAGCGTTGTTTATTACTCTGTTCCAATCGGTGTTAATTCTATACAATGCATGAGTATCTTCTAAACCGTCTATACCAAAAACAACTTTTACTTTTATTTCAGCAAGGCTTTCCCACCATTCAGTTTTTCTACCACTTCCATTAGTATGCATTTGTAGAGTCATGTGTTCATTGTTCTCTCTACAATATCTAAATATTTCAACGGTATCTTTTGCAAGCAAAGGATCACCTAGATTACCACACATATTAAGATGATTTAGTTGTTTAATAAATTCTGGTTTGAACCAGTTTTTAAACTGTTCAAGTTTTATTTCTTCAAGATATAAACTATCTAACAATGGTCCACCTGCAAGTCTTCTTGGACACATAGGACACCTTGCTTGACATTTAGAAGTGACTTCTAAGTGTATAGATTTTATATCAGATAGATTATACATTATTTTTGATTGAATCTCTTCATTGTTTCTATAATGGTACTATCATTTACATCAACATTTACTATAAGCCAATAACTGTCAGCAAAACTATTATTAAACAAGTAGTGCATTTTAAGTGTATCGATGAAGTACATTCTTCCAACTTCCCAATTTAGAATTTTTCCATCTAGTATAAAGTTAAAAGAAGGAGGATTAACATTCCTTAATGGCATAATAAGCCTATAATTATCTGTTTCTGCACCTGTATAATTCCAGTCTCTATGTGGTGGAAAGAATCCACCAGGCCCAAACTTTAGAAAGTGTGTTCTGTGATAATGCCCTTCCCAAGGTAAAAGTAAATCATGTATTTGTTTGTTTAATACAGGAGTTGCTTTATTGAAATCTTTTTCAGTGTAAGTAGTATTGTTTTCTTTATTGTATTCAAAAAGACTATCTAGATCTGGGACGCCACTGATGCTACCATCTAAACTAGTAACACTTAGTCCCCAACGGTTAACGTCTTTGCGAGGATTGTATTTTACCCATTCAAAATCCTCTGCCCAACCAATTAGCATTTCTGCATCAGTGGTAAGATCTAATTCAATCATATCTCCAAATCTTGATAAATGTTCGTATCTCATTTGTATCCTACTATCATAAATCTATTATATTTAGGCAGTTTCAGTTCTGCACTTTTATATATTTTTAGTTCACTTTTACTTTCAAATTCTTTTAAATCTTTTGAACAATTAATATGTTCATCTAATTCAAAATAATCATTGCTTTGTACAATTATTTTACTACGATTAGGAACATTTTGCAACCATTTACTGTATTGTTCTTGTGTAATATGTTCACAACTTGTATTAATTATCATATTAGGACTTTCATTATATTCATACGTACACATGTCTGCTGTTACTGCTGTAAACTTGCCTTCCATATGTTGTCGCATGTTAATTGTTTTTGCAACATCTTCGCATGCAGGGTCTATGTCTACACTAGTAATTTTTCTTATTCCTATACCGCTGTTGAATAACATACTGGCTAACACTCCATTCCAGCCACCGTGTATTACAATATTAGCATTTGTTAATCTATTAAATTGTTCTACAGTTTCAACTAGCCATGCTTTGCTTTCTAATTGTCCGCCCCAGAAACTTTCAAGTGTTCTATCTCTATCATCACTGTTCCGTATTGCATCCATCCAAAATTTTATGTCTTTAGTATCTATTTTCATTTTTAACCTTTGGAATTTTACTATCTGCGGAACTTACACAAGTTTCAGTAACACACCTTCGTGGTGCGTCAAATAATTTAAATCCTTCTGTCAAAGTTCCTATTGGTGCTTCACTACAACTATATGCTCTCTTAACTTCATTACCTCGTATAATTACACTTTGGTATCCTGCATTACATGTCCAGCCTTTGAATTTATTAAATCCAAATGCATTTAATCTTTCTGCTTGATCAATACCATAATCATTTCCTTTAGCGTCAAGTAGTCTAACCTGCATCAATTGTTTTCCATCAATGTACCTATTAGGAAATTGATTCATTAATTTTTCTATTTGTTCTTTTGTATAGCCGTCAACTATTTTACTAGCAGTTTCATTGCTTTGAGGTTTCAGCGTAACATTAATTCCCCTGTCCCATAACCTTTGACATCGATCATAGTATTCGTCAAACAGTTCAGGAACCATAACTTGATTAACAGTAATATTAACATTATTTTCCATCAAGAATAAACACTTATCTCCAAACTCAGTTTCATCTGCGAACTCTGCATGGTAACTTGCAGTAAGACTTTTCTTACTTAGACCTTTTGTTTTTTCAACATATCTCAGCCACCATTTCTCGTTAGGCGATAAGTTAGTAGTCATGTGTATACTTTGATACTGACTATCATCATCTGCATAATGATCTACTAAATCTAAAAGTTTCTTGTAAGCAGTTGGCTCGCCGCCACTAAAACTAAAATGAAATCTATCAAATCCATTTTCTCTTGCTTGACTTTTGATACTATCCATTGCATTTGTATAAAGATTAAAATCTTGATGGTCTGGCGTGTCAGTATTTGCGTACGGCCAACAGTAAGAACATTTATAATTACAAAAGCGACCTAGTATCCAACTTACATTAAAAAGAGGATAATCCAACATTGTAAATTGTCCAAAACTTGTAATTCTATCAAAAGGGATCAAAGTAAAATCATTCATTATATGGGTATTTAACCACAAAAGGACTTGACAACCTTGTTTAAGGCTTATATAATTGTGTTATGTTTAAATACATGACATTAATAATGGAGAACAGAAAATGTCACAAACTGAAGCAATCAAAACAGCAATGGAAGATTTCCTTGCTGAAGATGAGAAATTCGAAGCCGGTAATGGAGCAGCAGGTACAAGAGCTAGAAAAGCATTACAGGCACTAACCAAAGCAATCAAAGAAAGACGTAAAGAAATTACTGACACTAAAAATGCCCGTAAGGCAGAAAAAATGGGGAATTAGTAATGGATGACGATAAGCAGGTAGATTTAGATTTTACTCTTTCGTCTGAACCAACATATACATACACTAGTGATGCAGGTAGCACCACTAGTGGGTATGCACCAAGTTATAGTATAAGCATTGGTGATGTAGATGTAAATGATACTGGATCAGAGTTCAAATATAATGAACCAGGTATTTCTTTCGGTGACTATAAATCAGACACAGAGAAACGCTTAGAAGCAATTGAATCAAGATTAAATATTCTAGTTCCTGATCCAGAAAAATTAGAAAAATTTGAAGCACTTAAAAAAGCATACGAACACTACAAACACCTAGAACAACTTTGCGAAATAGAAGATGAAGAAAAAAATGGACCAAACTGGTAAAGACAAAAACAAATTGTTTAGAGATATGATTCGTGTGGATGTTTTAGAAGACGAGATCAAATATGCAAAAAGTCAACTACAACCGGAGGACACTGGGCATATACATACAGCCATAAGTTGGCTAAAACATAGAGTAAATCAATTGAAAGGTATTAAAGACGATGACTAATGTAAAGTTAATTTCATATAGCACAGCACCAGAAGGGACAGGACTTGATAATTGTCAAGAACTTATAGCATATTGCGCTAGAGTAAGTAATCCTAGTAATCAAATGAACAGCGAAACAAGCGAAAAACTTATCAAATATTTGATTAAACATGCCCACTGGTCACCACTTGAAATGGTAAGTGCATGTTTAGAAATCAATACTACAAGAGATATCGCACATCAAATTGTACGACATCGTTCATTCAGTTTCCAAGAATTCAGCCAACGTTATGCAGATCCCGATGATCAAGGAGAGTTGTTTGAATACAGTGAAGCACGATTACAAGACCAAAAGAATAGACAAAACAGTATTGAAGTTGATGATGAAAAATTACAACTTGATTGGTTACATGCACAAATGCGTATTGCTCATTTAGCCAAAAAAGAATACGACTGGGCAATTAAAAAAGGTATTGCAAAAGAACAAGCACGTAAAGTGTTACCAGAAGGTTT
>CENN01007027.1_pt1 | contig 12193 bp, 9 predicted proteins | sample 530151 | NCBI WGS metagenome assembly CENN01 (sample SAMEA2591084, study PRJEB7988) | marine metagenome | isolation source: saline water (ENVO:00002010), including
TTCAGCAATTATCGAATCAAAGAAAAGGTTTACTTATGACGAACTTTCAAATCTTGAGAAAGATAACATAGATAGACATCCAGAATTTTCAAATGATTTAAAGAAATTGTTAGAAATATGCAAAAAAAGAATTGAAAAAAGGAAGCAAAGACTCGCAATAGATTTTGAAATGAATGAGTACCGACCAGAAGTTAAGAAAGGAAAACTAAAAGCTTTTGTTCCGATAACAAGATATTTAAGTCACAGGGCTGTTGAGGAATGCATGATTTTGGCAAACATATCTGCTGCAAAATTTCTAAAGGAAAATCAAATAAGCACTATTTTTAGATTTCATGACTTCCCGGATATGGATAAGATCATTTCATTACAAAAATTTCTTCAATCAAGAGGTTTACCCATATCAGAAGATTTTAATCTCTCTAGAAAATCCATTTTCGATTGGGTTCAAAAAACCTCAAAGCATAAAATCAATGAAATCTTAGCTCTTGAAATTCTAAAAAGCATGAAACTCGCAATATACTCTTCTGAGAGGAGTGAACATTTCGCTTTGGGTTTAGATGAATATTTACACTTCACCTCACCCATCAGAAGATATCCGGATTTAGTGGTTCATAGATGTATAAAGCAAATTATTCATAACAAGAAATTTAAATCTTTATCAAAAAATGATTTAGCTGACATTGCAGAAAATTGCAGTTTTAGAGAAAGAGAGGCTGATCAAATCTCTAAGGAAGCAGATAAAGTTCTGAGATCGCGATGCGGACAAAATTATATAGGGAATAAATTTTCTGGAATCATAACCGGAGTTACAGAATTTGGAGTATTTGTGAAGCTAGATCAAATTAACATCGAAGGGTTGTGTCACATAAGCTCATTCAAAAATAAATATTACAATTTTAATTATGAGATGAAATCCTTAGTCAGTAGACAAGGTACGATAAGCATTGGAGATAAAATGAGTTGCATTATCGAATCGGTGCATCCTTATGAAGGTAAAATAAGTTTAATACCAGCATAAAAATGTTCGAGACATCAGATTTAAATACGATCAAAACTTTACTTGCCAACAAACCTGAGTCAGTTAGGTTGTTGGAAGTAGATGACAATTTAATTTCAAAAAGAATTAAAGCTATAAAAAAGATCGCTTTGGAGAAGAAATTAAAAATTGAAATAAAAAAATTTAAAGATCCAAATAAAAAGATCAATCTGATTTTCAAACCATCAGAACCAAAAAATATAGAGTACCTGGAAAAATTTTTAGAGACTAAAGAGGACGCCGTTATTCTTTTGCTCGATCACATAACTGATCCCAACAACCTTGGGTCAATCCTTCGCACAAGCTTGGGAGGAATGGTTGATGCGGTAGTGGTTCCAAAATCCAGGGCATGTCATTTAACTAAATCGGTAAGAGAAGTTTCAAAAGGATCAAGCGAACTTATCCCATTTGTGATTGTGCCAAACCTTAAGAGGATTACAGAGATGCTAAAGCTTAGAGGGTTTTTAATCTATGGAGCTGAAGGGAATTCACAGTCAGAATCTATTTACGATACTGATTTTTCCAAAAAATTAGGTTTAATAATAGGTTCAGAAAATAGAGGTATTCAAGAAACTTTAAAATTAAAATGCGATAAAATAATCAAGATTCCAATAAGCGATAAATTGGAGAGTCTCAATGCAGCTATTGCAACTTCAGTAATTGTTTTTGAGATTAATAGACAAAGAACAAACTAGAAATGCTAGCTCAAAGAACTTTAACTAATCCCATCAAGGCAAGTGGCGTAGGCTTGCATTCAGGCAGAAAAATTACAATAAAACTTTTACCCGCACCTGAAAATACTGGAATTATTTTTCAGAGAGTTGACTGTGACCCAGTTGTTGAGATCCAAGCTTCCGTTGAAAACGTAGGAGCTACAGCGCTCGCAACAACACTGGTAAGTGAAGATATTGAAATCTCTACAGTTGAACATATGCTCTCTGCTTTTGCAGGTTTAGGTATCGATAATGCCTATGTCCAAATTAATGACATTGAAGTCCCTATTATGGATGGTTCAGCAAATCCTTTTGTTTTTTTGATTCAATCAGCTGGCATAAAGGAACAAAAAGAAGTTAAAAAATTTATAAAAATAAAAAAACCGGTATCTGTGGAAGCTAAGAATGGCGCGAGAGTATCACTTTCGCCCTATGATGGTTTCAAAGTAAGTTATGAACTTGATTATGATCATCCTGTTCACAAAAGACAGCCCAACAAGGCTACTATTGACTTCAATTCAACAACTTTTCTCAAAGAGATATCTCGCGCAAGAACTTTTGGCTTTATGAGTGAAGTTGATGCATTAAAAAAAGAAAACTTAGCTCTAGGAGCAAGTGAGAAAAATGCTATAGCAATTGGTGAGAATGAAATTCTTAATGAAGAAGGTTTGAGGTCAGAGGATGAGTTCGTCAAGCATAAAATTCTTGATGTCATTGGTGACTTATATTTACTAAAACACAATCTAATTGGATCTTTTGAAGGTTATAAATCTGGTCATTCTCATAATAACCAACTTTTAAGAAAACTTATCGATAATCCTGATACTTGGGAAATAATTACTGCAGAAGAAGGCAATCAGTTCATCAGATATATCGATCCAATCATTGACCCGAGTACAGGATAAGAAATGTTTGGCTTTTTATTTGGCTCAAAACATAAAAGAGTCATTAACCGTATTTCCAAAACTGTTGATCAAATTAATTCTTTGGAGTCCTCTTTTGAGCAATTAAATGCTGATGATTTGCTGGCAAAATCTAATGAACTGAAAGATCAAGTTCGTTCGGGGGAAGCCTTGGAAAAAGTACTTCCCCAAGCATTTGCACTAGTCAGAGAATCGAGTAAAAGAAATTTGGGTCTGAGACATTATGACTGCCAACTCGTTGGAGGAGTTATCCTTAATGAAGGGAAGATCGCTGAGATGGCTACCGGTGAGGGAAAAACCCTCGTGGCTACTCTACCCTGTTACTTAAATGCTTTGACCGGAAAAGGTGTTTACGTAATTACTGTTAACGAGTATCTAGCTGAAAGGGATGCAAATTGGATGAGGCCCTTGTTTGAAGGCCTTGGATTGACAGTTAGTCATGTTGTTCCCAATCAAAGTTTTGAAGAGAAAAAAAATGCCTATCAGGCAGATGTTGTTTACATCACGAACAACGAAGCTGGTTTTGACTATCTAAGGGATAACATGGCAATGGACAAAGCCCATAAAATGCAAAAAGACCTTTTTTTTGCTGTGGTTGATGAGGTAGATTCAATCCTGATTGATGAGGCTAGAACTCCTTTAGTCATAAGCGGTGTCGCCGAAGATAATTCTGAAATATATAAAAAGATAGGCCAGATAATTCCTCGCCTTAAGCAAGAAGAATTTGATTTGGAAACAGGAGATGTTTTTACAGAAGGAGATTTTCAGATTGATGAAAAAGTAAGATCTGCTGAACTTACCGAGAAAGGTCATGAAAACGTTGAACGTCTTCTTGTACACAACGGACTTCTTAAAGAGGATGACTCGCTCTATGCGAGTGAAAATCTAAAATTATTAAACATGGTTCAGTCTTCCCTAAGAGCCTTTAATCTATTTGAAAAAAACACAGATTATCTTGTGCAAAATGGTCAAGTAGTATTGATTGATACAAACACTGGAAGAGCTTTACCAGGTAGACGATTATCAGACGGAGTTCATCAAGCACTAGAACTTAAGGAAAATGTAAATATCCAAGTCGAAAGTCAGACTTTGGCATCAACCACTTTTCAAAACTTTTTTAGACTCTTCGATAAATTATCTGGCATGACCGGGACTGCTGAAACTGAGGCTCAAGAGTTTGAGGAAATTTACTCTTTAGAGACCATTGTCATACCAACGAACCTGCCCATGATCAGAGACGATAAGGATGACAAAATTTATTTAACCCTTGAGGAGAAGTACGACGCTCTTGTTGAGGAAATAGAGACAATTAACTCGACCGGCGCGCCAATTTTGGTTGGGACAATTTCCGTAGAAACTTCTGAATTAATATCCAGCAAACTAAAACAAAGAAAAATTGAACATAATGTTTTAAATGCAAAACAACATGAAAGAGAGGCTGAAATAATATCTCAGGCAGGAGCTCAGAATGCTGTAACCATAGCGACAAATATGGCAGGAAGAGGAACAGATATCGTCTTAGGAGGCAATGAAAAGGACGCTTCTTTCAGAGAAAAAGTTTTATCTCTTGGGGGTCTACATGTGATTGGAACTGAAAGACACGAATCAAGGAGAGTTGATAATCAACTTAGAGGAAGATCTGGGAGACAAGGAGATCCCGGTTCCTCACAATTTTTTCTGTCTTTAGAAGATAGCTTGATGAAGATTTTTGCACCGGAAAGAGTTAAAAATCTTATGCAATCAATTGGAGGTATGAAGAAGGGAGAATCCATAGAACATAGAATGCTCACTGGAGCAATCGAGAGAGCTCAAAGAAGAGTTGAGGGAAGAAATTTTGATCTGAGAAAAAGAATCCTTGAATTTGACGATGTCCTTAATGAACAAAGACAAGTTATATATTCTCAAAGAGAGGAAATTCTTCAAGAAGATGACTTAACAGAATTAATTGATTCAATGCGATTCAATGAAATATCAGATTTAGTTTATTCGTTTCTGCCGCCTTCTAGCGTAGAAAGTCAGTGGCAAACAGATAAGTTAAAGAATTCCCTATCTTCTGATTTCGCTTTTGAATTTGATCCAGTTCAATTCTTAGATGATGAAAAGAATAATCAAGATAACTTAATCGATGAAATTGTAAGTCAGCTTAAAAATAAATATCTTGAAAAAAGAATTGAATACAGCGAAGTTCTTCCTGGCCTAGAGAAACAAATTGTTTTACAAGTCATAGATATATCTTGGAAAAACCATATCAATGCTCTTGAATACTTAAGACAAAATATAGGCTTTAGAAGTTATGCAGGAAAGGATCCCAGACTTGAATATAAAAGAGAAGCTTTTGAAATGTTCGAGGGTCTTCTCACGAACATCAATGCAGAAGCCATAAAGTTTTTATCCAAAATTCAAATCAATAAAGAAGAGCAACCAACTCAGGAAAGTTCTGTTATAAAAAATACGATAAGTCATAAAGAAGAGATTCAATCCGCTTTTGATTCGCCTCAAGAACAAGTCAATAAAAATAAATCTGAACCAAATGAAGAATTTTCAGGAAATAGAAGAATGAGAAGACTTCAAGCTAAAGCCAAAAGGAAAAAAAGAAAATAGATTATGAAAGAAGTTAAAATTGGCTGTTCTTCGAGTTATCAAAAATATGGCAAAAGGCTGGATACCGCAATAATTCAATTGCCTAGCAACAGCAATATCTCTGGGTTATTTACTTCAAATAAATTTCCTGCAGCGCCGGTAAAGGTTGCAAAAAAGAATTTAACAAACCTTGATAAAAAAAAGAAAACTGCATTATTTATAAATGCAGGAAACGCAAATGCTGCAACTGGATCAGAAGGTTTAAAGGACATAAATAAAATGTTTGCTAATTATAAAGATGTAAACGTTCTGCCCTTTTCAACCGGAGTGATTGGAGAAAGACTTGATCTACAGAGGTATGGAAAATCCTTTTTTAATGCTTATAAAAATCTTGGTAGAAGTAGTTGGAAAAATTTTGCTAGTTCAATTATGACAACAGATAAGAAAGAAAAAATAGTTAAAAAGAGTATCAATATAAAAGGCAAGACTATAAATTTCATTGGCATCGCTAAAGGTTCAGCAATGATTGAACCTAACATGGCAACAATGTTGTCCTTTGTATTTACTGATTTAAAGATAAGCAAATTAAAATTAGACAAAATCCATAAATTAGCCTGCGAAGGTTCTTTTAATTCAATAACTATTGATGGGGATCAATCAACAAATGACTCTTCTTTGCTTATCGCTACAGGATCATCACTAATTTCGCTGTCTAAAGCCAATGAAAAAAAGATCGTAGAAACTATTCAAGATATTTTCTTCTCTTTAGCAGAAAAAATAGTACTCGATGCTGAAGGAGCAACAAAGCTAATTTCGATTACCGTTAAAGGACTCAAGACTGAAAACGATTGCAAAACGGTTGCTAAAAATATTGCTAACTCTCTTTTAGTAAAAACAGCTGCTTTTGGAGAAGACCCAAATTGGGGGAGAATTTTAATGGCAGTTGGCAATACCAATATTAGCTTTGACGAGAAGAAATTTAATCTAAAGCTTGGAAAGCTCCAGGTATTTAGAAATAACAAACTCAGTCCAAGTTATTCAGAAAAATTAGGATTGAAAGAATTCAAAAAAAGAAAAATAGAAATAGTTATTAAGCTGGGTGATAGCAATAAGACAAGCAAAGTCCTTACGTCGGATTTATCTAAAGATTATGTAAGCATGAATGCAGACTATAGATCCTGATTATTTTTTTATTACACCTGAAGTAATTCCTGAGAATTACCTAGAACTGTTGGAATCAATTGAAATTAAAAAAGAATTGCTTTTGTTAAGATGTTTAGATAATTCAGAACTTAATAAGAATTTAAAAAAATTTTTATTACTAAAGAAAAAGTATCAAACCAAACTCATTTTGAGCTCCAGACACCTAGACATCTCGGAACGATTTGATGGCATTCATTTCAATTCAGCGGATCTGATGAATTTATCGAACTTAGAAAGCTATCAAAATTGTTTAGGTGCGTCTTGTCACAATGAGGAAGAGATCAATAAAGCAAACCAACTTAAGTTGGATTATATTTTTATTTCACCAGTCAAAAAAACAAAAAGTCATGAGGATGCATCTTCTATAGGTTGGCAAAAATTTAAGGAATTAAGATCTCTGTCTGAAATTAAAACTTATGCTCTAGGCGGAATGAGAATTTCAGACTTAAATGAGGCAAAAAAATATTCTGCAGATGGAATAGCAGGTATTTCTTCTTTTATGGGTCAATAGAAAGATCATCTTCATCTATTATGGGCCGGGAAATCTTGTGTTTCTCAAAAAACCAATCGCCTAAGTCAATGGCCTGACATTTCTCACTGCAAAAAGGTCTGTGATTTGAATCTTTATTCACAGAGTACATTTTTCTGCATCGAGGACATTTTTTTTTCATTTAAGAATTTCTCTTTCTAAATCTTGATGAATTTTTTTGACCTTCTCCTCTAATTCCTGCAAAGAACCATTGTTTGAAATAATTATATCTGCAAGCTCATTCCTGCTATTTCTATCTATTTGGGAATCAATAATTGATTTAATCTGGCTGGCTTCAACATTATCCCTTTTTGTGGTTCTATCGATTTGATTGTCTTCGCTTGTGTCGACAACTATTGTTTTTGAACAAAGGTCTTTTTGATTTGTTTCAAACAACAAAGGAGATACTAAAATTGCATATTTTGAGGTCGCAGTTGCTAAATCATTAATGAGTATTTGATGAATTAATGGATGAAGTAGATTTTCTAACCAGTCTTTTGCAGAACTCTCTTTAAATATAATTTCTCTGAGCTTTCTTCTGTCTAATTCTCCCTCAGAGGTAAGAATATTTGATCCAAATTTTTCAGCGATTTTTTTTAAAGCTGGTTGTCCTTTCATCACAGGTTGTCTAGAAGCTACATCTGCGTCAACAACTTTCACTCCTAAGCCCTCAAAGATTTCTGAGACGGATGATTTTCCTGATCCAATTCCTCCTGTTAAACCTACTACTATCATTAAAATTATTTTTCTGGATAATGATTATATTCCATGAACGGATAAATTATTCAACTGGGGGAATATGAATCCATATAGGTTACTTTTCTTTTTGACGCTTCTGAATCTTTTAAATTTTGTGGACCGTCAACTCATTGCGAGCTTTGCAAATTTTATTGTTCCTGACCTAGGCTTAACTGATTGGCAGTACGGTATTTTAACTGGACTAGCTTTTGTCTTTTTTTATTCAATTATGGGATTGTTCATGGGAACGCTGGCAGATAAGTACAACAGACCAAGATTAATTGGTTTTGGGGTTCTACTGTGGAGTGTTTTTACTGCGCTTACAGGTGCCGCCAAAGGATTTATAAGTATGGCTATTCCTAGAGCCTTCATTGGAGTTGGAGAATCAATCTTAACGCCAACATCCATGTCCATGCTTTCAGATAGCTTTCCAGCAAATAGGATGGGTTTTGCTGCTGGGGTCTATTATATGGGTGTTCCTATCGGAGTTGGGATAAGTCTCCTTATAGTAGGATTTCTTGGTGAGCCTCTAGGATGGAGAAACTGTTTTTACATTTTGGGAGGTATCGGAGCAGTTTTAGGGATCGTTGCATTTTTCTTTAAAGATCGCCCTAGAAAACATCTTATCGATAATCCAGATGAGGTTAATCTCTCTTTTTCAGAGATAGTTTCTACTTTAAGGCAAGCCTTGACCTCTTCTAATGCATTAATCTTAACCATAGCTGGAGGAGTTCTTTATCATGTAGCACTGGGAGCAGCAGTTTTTGAACAACTTTGGTATGCCCAAGAAAGAGGTTTTGAAAGATCAGAAATTGCTCAACTAACTGGGATCATTGGTGTGGTTGCGGGTCTTGCAGGAAACTTGTTTGGTGGTTTAATGAGCGACTGGTGGCTGAGAACTTTCAATCAAGGTCGTCCAATGTTTCTTTTTTGGCTCACTCTGTTGCTATTACCTCTTGGAATAATTTACAGATTCGTAGAACCAAATACTTTTATTTTTTGGCTGGGAGTTGTTATCGGTTATTTCCAGCTAGGATGTTTTTATGGTCCTACTTTTTCAACCGTTCAGGAGCTTGTGCCGCCTAAAATAAGAGCTACTGTAGTAGCATTTTATATTTTATGCCTAAACCTTATAGGTCTTACATTTGGCTCTTTAGGAGGCGGAATCTTTACTGATCTTTTAAGATCATTTGATGTGGCTGAACCATATACAATAATGCTTGTTACTTTCTCTTTGATAGCTGGATTAGCTATACCTTGCTATTATTTTGGTGGCAAAATCTATGAATCAGATAGAAAAAGACTTTTGGAAGAATTTAACAATTGAAATTAAAAGATTGTCATAACATTAGCGATTTAAGAAAAGCTGCAGAAAAAAGATTGCCAGCAGCAATGTTCCATTACATTGATGGTGCTGCAGGAGATGAATGGACAATAAAACACAATACGAATTCCTTTGAACAATACGAAGTGATTCCGAATTATTTAGTTGATGTAGATAAAATTGATACTTCAACAAAGGTTCTTGGGACACAGATTGATTGGCCATACATATGCTCGCCCACCGGCTATCACAGATTATTTCATCACGAAGGTGAAATAGCAGCAGCAAATGCTGCAAGTGATATGGGTACGATTTTTTGCCTCTCTACCCTTTCAACAACTACTATCGAAGAGGTTGCAGAAAAATCTAAAGGTCCTAAGGTTTTTCAAATTTATGTTCTGAAGGACAGAAGTATCTCAGTCGAATACATTGAAAGATGTAAAGCTGCTAATTACGATGCTCTCTGCTTGACTATTGATGTTCCTGTTAACGGCAGACGAGAAAGAGATCTACGCACTGGCATGACCGTGCCACCAAAATTAACACTAAAGTCTTACCTAAATATCGCCAGTAAATTTGATTGGACATTGAATTATCTTACTCATCCCCCCACGCCATCTATGGTCAATATTGAGCACAGGTTGAAAGATGCTGCTAACGATATTTCTGTAATGGATTTTATGAACAGTCAGTTTGATAGGACCGTTACTTGGAAAGATGCAGAGTGGATGATAGGTCAATGGGATAAGGCTTTTGCGGTCAAAGGAATTTTATCTGTAGAAGATGCTAAACGGGCAAAGGATATTGGTGCTTCAGCAATAATGATTTCAAATCATGGAGGAAGACAACTGGATGGATGTCCAGCGCCATTTGAAATGTTGAAAGAAATTAGAGATGCTGTTGGAGACTCTATTGAGATTATAGTTGATGGTGGTATTAGAAGAGGGATTCATGTCATAAAAGCTCTCGCCATGGGAGCTAATGCCTGTATGGGCGGTAGACCTTACCTTTACGGACTATCTGTAGGAGGCTACAACGGAGCTAAATATGCGTTACAACTTTTAAAAGATGAAGTTGAACAAAGCATGATCCTAACAGGAGTCAAAAACGTTAATGAATTAAATAGATCTTTTTTGAGGAGACCCGGAGAATGAGAATTAGATTACTGATTATTTTAGCTTTGTTAAATCTTAATGTGTTTGCGGTTGAGGGTATGTGGGAGCCTTCTCAAATGGGCAATTTAAAAAAGGAGTTAAAAAATACAGGGTATTCTAGAGACGCAGATGATCTAACAGATTTATTTTCTTTCCCGCTTAATGCAATAGTGAGTCTTGGTGGATGCTCTGCATCGTTTGTCTCTCCAGAAGGTCTTATTGCAACAAATTACCATTGTATCGAAGGGTCATATTTACAATTTAACTCTTCCGAAAAGGAGAATTTATTCGAAACTGGATTTGTTGCCAGAAGCAAATCAGAGGAAAAACCTTCTGCGCCTGGGTCAAGTGCTTATGTCACTCAAAGCATCACCAATGTTACCAAGGCTGTGTTGAGACAAACAGAAAACCTTAAAGATGACCTTGATAGATACAATAAAATTGAAAGTAATAAAAAAAGCATCATTGAACAATGCGAGACAAGCGATGAAATAAGATGCAATGTAAGATCATTTTTCAGCGGAGAGACTTATCAATTAGAAAAAAGATTAAAAATAAGAGATGTTCGATTGGTCTACGCTCCTCCTGCTTCGATAGGTGAGTACGGCGGCGAGATAGATAATTGGATGTTCCCAAGGCATACAGGGGATTTTGCCTTGTTGCGAGCTTATGTGGCTCCCGATGGAAGCAGCAAAGAATTTGCTAACCAAAATAAACCATATAAATCTAAGAACTATTTAAAGATATCAGCAAAAGGAGTTCAAGAAGGTGATTTTGTTATGGTTGCCGGATATCCAGGCACAACCAACAGGTTGCTTACATATAACGAAGTAGATTTTGATATAGAGGAAGGATTTAAAGGTTTCGTTAATTTTTTAAAATCTGGGATAGACATCATGAGATCTTCTACGAAAGATGAAGATGGTTCTTCTTTAAAATATAGAGGATTAATTAGTGGTTATGAGAATTATTATAAAAAAATATCAGGACAAATAGATGGTGCAGAGTTATTCAAAGTGCAAGACAAAGCTAATTCTGATTGGTTAGGTTTCATAGATTATTTAAATGAAGAAGGCTCTAAACAAGAAAAGGAGTCTTTAGGTTCGCTTCTTTCTTTGATTGATGATCAAAAGGCAAAAGAGTTACCTAATTATTATTATGGAAATTCAAGAATGATTTCCACCGCTCAAAGAATTTACAGATACGCCTATGAAAGAACCAAACCAAATGATCAACGAGAAATTGGCTTCCAAGAGAGAGATCATGAAAATATTGTGAATGGAATTAAATCTCTTGATTATCGTCTTGATAAAAGAGTTGATAAAGAAATTTTTATTAACCGACTTGAAAAATATAGAACTTTTGACGGAAATTTAAGAAGGCCACAATTTAGCAATTATTTTCAACTAGATGCAGACTTTAAAAAGTCTAAAAAAATTGTTGAAGATATCTACTCACAAAAATCATTATTGGATTCGGCTGAGGATAGACTTTCCTTGATTGACTTATCTCTAGATGAACTCAATTCAATTGAAGATCCTTTCATTAACGTTGCTAGGATTCTATTTGATGAGCAAATGGAGTATGAAAACATTGCTAAGTCTGAAGCTAGCGAAAAACAAAGACTCAAATCAACTTTCATAAAATCGTTAAGAAAATATTATAAAAGTATTGGAAAGTCATTGTACTCAGATGCTAACGGTACCCTCAGAATTACCTTTGGTAACGTTAAGGGAGTATCTCTAGAGGACGGCATTACCTATGGTCCATTCACGCGTTTAGAAGGTATTAATAAAAAACACAGCGGAGAGGAGCCTTTTGATGCTCCAGACAAGCTAATGGATTTAATCTCTCAAAAAAATTATGGAAGATATGAGTTGGAATCCTTAGGTTCTGTTCCGGTGAATTTTTTGTGCGATCTTGATATTACAAATGGAAATTCAGGGTCAGCCACGCTAAATGCTAAAGGTGAGTTGGTAGGTCTTGCTTTTGA
>CENN01006464.1_pt1 | contig 12084 bp, 9 predicted proteins | sample 530151 | NCBI WGS metagenome assembly CENN01 (sample SAMEA2591084, study PRJEB7988) | marine metagenome | isolation source: saline water (ENVO:00002010), including
CCGCCGTATCCCCCAGCATGGTTTCAGGCCGGCTAGTTGCAACGGTGATGAAGGTATCCTCCATCCCTTCAACCGGGTATTTGAGGTGCCAGTAATGGCCGTTGACCTCTTTCTGCTCAACCTCAAGGTCAGAAATCGCGGTCATCAGCTTGGGGTCCCAGTTGACCAGCCGCTTGTCACGATAGATCAGGCCTTGCTCATGCATGTCGACAAACACCTTGCGGACAGCGTGGGACAGGCCTTCATCCATGGTAAAACGCTCACGCGGCCAATCGGGTGATGCGCCGAGCGAACGGAGCTGGCGAATAATGGTGCCGCCGGATTCCTCTTTCCACTGCCAGACACGCTCAACGAACTTGTCCCGGCCGAGATCACGGCGATTGATGCCCTCCTCCCCCAGCATGCGTTCCACCACCATCTGGGTGGCGATGCCGGCATGGTCGGTTCCAGGCTGCCAGAGCGCATCACGCCCGCGCATCCGGTGATAGCGGATCAGGATATCCTGCAAGGTAAAGGTCAGGGCATGACCAATATGGAGCGATCCGGTGACATTAGGGGGCGGCATCATGATGGTGTACGGGGTCGCATCGCTCTCAGGATTGCAAGCAAAACTGCCATTCTTCATCCAGCGTTCATACCAGCTGGTTTCAAAGGATTTGGGATCGTACGTCTTCTCAAGCATGAGAGCCTCAATAAAACCGGTTCAAGCAACGGTTCTAGTGATATTGACAGGGTTTGCCAAGGGGGCAATGGGGAAATGCCGACCCGCCATCAGGGGATTGGCTATGGGGCTGGCAAATGAGCTGACAGGGTGGGCTGGCAGGGTGGGCTGACAGGGTGGGCTGGCAGAGGTTACTGGTCACGCGATGACAGGGGCTGAATACCCGGCTTCGACTTGACATTGCGCTGGGCGCGGGGCTTGGCTGGCTTGCTGCCCTTCTGCCGGGTCTTTCGGGCGGGCTTTGCGCCGCGCCTTGTTTCAGTCACGGATTGCTCAATCGCCGCCTTGGAAAAGCTTTCGGCGATGATCTTGTCCATGTTCTGCTGCATCCAGCTGCCGATTTCTTCACGCACAACCGACTGGACCGTGGAAACGATATCAACGGAATTGTCAGGCTCGCCAGCATCATCATGCCCGGTTTCAAAACCCGGCTCCTTTCTGTTGTCGCGCCCCGTTCCGGTTTCAGGCTCCGCTTTATTTTCAGAACCGGATTTCATCTCCCGCTTGAATAATTTGAACCCTGTATCGGTTTCATCATGGGGGTCTTCAAAGGGGTATCCCTCATCCATGCCGTCATTCAGTGCGGCAGGATCAGCCATGCGATTAGCGGGGGGATCGGTTTTTTCCCGCATCGTGGCGGCGAAGGTATCCGATTGCATGACCGCGTTCATGGCATCGTTGATGAGGCTTTCGGGAACCATATTATCAGGAATTGGGTTTTCAGGAGCAGGGTCAGGCTGGTATTCGCCTTCCTGATCATCGCCCGCATTATCAGCATAAGCCTGCTGTTCCCTATCCCTCACCTGATCTTCATTCAAGGGAGGAACAGCATCGCCCCCTGCCTGATGTTTTGTTTCAAACAGATCAACCGGCAGCGGTGATGATGGTTCATACAGCGGGGTGGCCTCGGGGTTGGTGCGGTGGTGTTCGGCGGCACGGTCAGCGGCCTCGGCCAGCTTGTCCAGACGGGTTTTCTGATCAATACCCTTCCAGACAATCGTATCCAGAATGATGATCTCATCCTGTTCAACAGGGTCATTCTTTTTTCGAAACCAGGCCATATCGGTATTATTCGGGATAATCGATCGCCGGTAAAGGTGTGAGGATGATCGGATTGGAAATTTCCAGTGCCTCGGGGTCTGGTCCGGTCATGGCCAGCCCCAGGGTTTCAGCCGATAACGCCCCGACCGAGGCCATCAGCTGATACGCCGCCATCACGCGGCTGCGGTTGGCATCGAGCAGGTTGACCCGTGCATTGACCACATCCTGTTCGGCATCGAGCAGATCCAGAACAGTTTTCAGGCCGAACTCAACCTCACTGTTGGTGCCGTCACGGAGCAGGATAGCCGCCTCCAGCTCGGCACTGTAGGCATCAATCACCTGACTGGCGGCATCGTAATTGCGATAGGCGTTTTCAGCGGCCAGCCGGGTGTTGCGTTCACTGTCGATCAGGTTCAGCATCGCGGCCCGATGCGTTGCCACCCGTGATCTGGCCCTGGCCCTGACGGTGTTATTGGGGAAAAGCGGCATGGAAAGCGTGACATTGGCCGCCACCTCATCGGTAACCCGGGTTTCAATATTGCTTTCGGTTGATTTGCCCGTCAGGCTGAAATCCAGTTTCGGGCGAATATTCGCCACCAGCACATCCATCAGCCTGCGTTCATTGCGCTCAGCCAGATAGACCAGCGCATGAGCGTGATTATTCTGTAATGCCGCCTCACCCGCTGCCCCTGCCGTCCCCGGCAGATCAGCCGGGATGACCGGCAGGATCAGATCACCAAGCGGCATATCCATCTTCAGCTTGAAGGTTTCTTCCGCGTTGGCGAGGCTGGTTCTGGCGGTGATCAGGCTTGCCCTGGCGCGGGCCAGTTGCGCCCGTGTTGCGGCCAGATCGGTGGGCGTGGCCTCACCCAGATTGATGCGCAATTCGGTTGCCTTGAGGTATTCCTGCAGCCGCCGTTCATTGGCCTGTTCGAGGGCTACGCGATCCCGCGCCACCACCAGCGACACATAGGCATCAATGGCATCAAGCAGAACAGCCTGTTCTTCAAGATCGAGATTGGTCCGCGCCCGTTCCACCGCCAGTTGCCGCACCAGCAGCTCGGCATCGGCGATACCGCCGTCATAAAGCGGCTTTTTAAGCGTGACGCTCAAGGAAGAATTATTGGCTTCGGTAAAATCGCTGTCATTGGTGGAGGTTTCGGACGATGCACCGGATACCGACAGCTCGGTTGACATGTTCATGGTCTGCCGGGCAAGGGGGAGTTCCTCAAGCGCGGCGCGGAGTGACAATCGCGCCGCCGAGATAGCGCGGGAATTTTCCATCGCCCTTTCCAGGGACCGTTCAAATTCACCGGCACACGCAAATGAGGGCATGGCCAGCCCAAGGGTAAAGGCCAGTAAAGTTGTCAGAATGCCGTGGGTGCGCATTTAGGCACCAAATTCAAATTGGCGGGTCTGGGCGAAATCGTCCAGCACCGGGGTGTTGGCATCAAACAGGACAGAATGGGCAAAACCGGAACCGGAACGGACGTATTTAAGCGCCCTGCCCTGAACCTCATCAGCGGGTTTAACAATCGTCACCAGACGGCCATCGGGGGTCAGTTGTTCAAGCAGGCTTTCGGGTACAGCCTCAACCGTGCCTTCAATGATAATGGCGTTATAGGGCGCATCATCGTTGAACCCGTCAGTCAGTGCACCGCCGAGGATAACAGCGTTATCAACGTCGATTTCGCTCATTTTCTTCTGGCCGAATTCAGCCAGGCTTTCCACTTTTTCAATGCCGACAACCGATTGCACCAGCCGGGACAGAACCGCGCTGCTGTAACCGCTGGCAGCACCGATATCGAGGACGCTGTCTTCCTTTTTCAGGTCAAGCGCCTGAACCAGGCGGGCAAACACCATCGGTTCCAGCAGAAACCGGCCATGACCGATCGCCAGGTCCTCATCAATATAGGCAAGCTCGGACCGCTCGGGGTCGACAAAAACCTCACGCGGGATGACGCCAAACGCATCAAGGACACGATTATCGGTAACCTTGTTGGTCCGAAGCTGGGTTTCAATCATCAGAAGGCGGCGTTGTTCGAAAACCTGCATGGCATTTCCGGTGCATGAGTGGAATTGGGTGAACAATACCTTACTACGCCAGCCATGAAAAGACACCAATCATGGCAGAAACCATTCCTGTTGATTGTTGACGACCATTATGGCTTCGGCTATTACAGGTGCTCACTCGATGGCCCGGTGGCAGAGTGGTTATGCAGCGGCCTGCAAAGCCGTGTACATCGGTTCGATTCCGGTCCGGGCCTCCAGTTCATCGACATTCACCACTTCAACCACATTAATGAGATGGCTAGGACGGCTCGCCAGTGCCGATGTCTTCCTTTCTGCGCGCCACATATTCCTGAAGCTCATCCAGCCGTGCCGGGTCGAGTGCCGGTGGCTCAAAGGTTTTGAGAATATCCTGCCAGATCTGCGTTGCCCGCTGGGTGCTGGTCAAGCCGCCGGATGCGGCCCAGTTTTCATTATTCTGCCAGTCGCTTGTAAACGGCGCGTAAAACGCGGTCTTGTAACGTTCGAGCGTATGCACATTGCCAAAGAAATGGCCGCCCGGGCCAACCTCACCAATGGCATCAAGGGCAAAGTCATTGTCATCATAGTTCTGGTCACTGATCAGGCTGGTCATCATCTGGAGCATTTCGACATCCAGAACGAGTTTCTCGAATGAGGCGACCAGCCCGCCTTCCAGCCAGCCCGCGGCGTGATAGATCAGGTTGCCGACACCCGTAACCGCCCCCCACAGGGCCATCTGGGTTTCATGGGCAGACTGGGGGTCAACGGTGTTGGAGGCATTGCAGGCACTGGTCCGGTAAGGCAAGCTGTAGCGACGGGCCATTTGCCCGCCCGCCATGTTTGCGCGGCTGTTTTCAGGCGTGCCAAACGCGGGGGCGCCGGATTTCATATCAACGTTGGAGGTAAAACCGCCATAGACCACCGGCGCACCGGGGTGACAGGACTGGATCAACGCAATGGTGAACAGGGCCTCGGCATTCTGCTGGGCCAGCGCGGCCGCAAAGGTCACCGGGGTCATCGCCCCCATCAGGGTAAACGGGGTCACAATCACCACCTGACCGATTGAGGCCAGCATCAGGGCAGCATCCGACATCTCCTGATCCAGCACCCGGGGGGAGTTGACGTTGATATTGGTCATCGCGGTGGGGCTGTCTTTCAGCTCATCCAGGGTCAAGCCCCGGCTGATCGCCAGCATGGCGGCGGCATCCCGCACCCTGCCAGCCCCGATGGACATGGATGACGTGATCTTGTCCGACAGGGTGATATTGGCCAGCATGCAATCCAGATGACGCGTGTTGGCGGGCAGATCATTGGTGGAAAGCGCCTGATTCCCCATGAAATGAATAGCGTTGAAGCTCTGCCCCAGGCGAACAATATCCTGATAATCAGCGAAGTTGCCGGGGCGGCGACCCCTGATGCAGTCATGGGCATTGGGCGGGCCTGAGACCAGCCCGAAATTGATCATGTTGCCGCCAATGGTGAGCGCACGGTCCGGGTTGCGCGGGGTCATCGTGAATTCAGCCGGGGCTTTCGCCACCATCTGCTCAACAAACGCCGGGTCCATGCGGACAATTTCTTCCCCCTCATCAACGATGCAGCCTGCCTGTTTCAAATGGGCGCGGGCCGTGGGGCTGAGGACCTTGACACCAAGCTCACTGATGATTTTCAGCGATTGTTGATGCACTGCCTCAATCTGATCGGTGCTGAGGGGTTCCAGCACCATCCAGCTGTTCCGGATCGGCCTGAACGCCGGTTGGCCGGCAATCGGGGAAAGCGATGATGGCTCCCCCTTATCGGTGTTGCGCCGCCTGCTCCGGCGTTCTGATCTTGCGGACATGATATCTCTTTCTGCCAAAATCTCTTAAATGGTGACGGTAAGGCCAGTGTTTATAGAAAATCCTGTGTTTATAGAAACGCCAATATTTATAGGAACGGTTTCCCCAGCTCGGTGATCAGTTGTTGCGCCATGCCACCCTTAACACTGTGCCGGCCCCCATTTTGCCCCCCATCCTCACCTATGGCGGCGATCATTGCACGAATGCGGGTGGCCCGCTCCTGACCGATCACCGGATCAGCCAGCTGGTGGTATTTTTCTATCATCTCATCATCACTGGGCGGGGCTTCCGGGTCCCAGGTGGCGCGCATATCATCAGACTGGAAAACCTCGCCTGATTTCGTGGTGATGGAAACCCGGCCAATCCGCTCACCGGGGAAGGCCGCATTATGGCGGTCATCCTCCAGCAATTCCATTGACTGCGCCAGTTCCATGATCCTCTCATCATCGAAAGGCTCACTGATTTCGGCCACGGCCAACTGGCCACGGACAGCCGCCGCCGCCACCGGCCAGGGCAGTGAATACTGCGCTTCCTCGGTATTGCGCGGGATTGCCGTGGCCAACCTCACCGCCTGATGGAATGAATGAACCGTAATCTTTTCAATAGTTTCATGATTGATCTTATTGTTATGCATGACCATCATCGTTGCCGTCACGGCGGGCTGCGCCCATCGGCAGACAGGCCAGGGTTTGATGTACTGATTGACGATATGCCATTCCTGCCCGAGGTTGGACCAGAACGGGGCAAGCGCCGGGTCGGTGACGGTCACGGCAGGCGCGCCGGTGAAGCCATCCTCAGCCAGCAGGGCCGCTGATACCCCGGCCATTGCCCCCCAGCCTGAACCATCCTTGACCATGGTGGGGTGATCAATGGTGCGCATCATCTGGCTGCGCGGGCCGTGGTATTCGGCAATCCCCATGCCTTCGAACAACTGGTTTTCGGTCTGGCCACGAACGCGGGCCGCCATGGCGGCAATGCCAACCGCAACCCAGGCCCCGGAGGTGTGATAATCATCCGCGCTGTCATGCAGGGCCAGCGCATCCCGGATGGAAATCTCATACCCCATGATAAGGGCGGTGAGGAAATCGGCATCATCATAGGGCCGCCCCGTCGTCTCCAGCAGGGCCACCAGTGCCGGAAAGACCCCGCATCCGGCGTGGCCCTTGGCGTTTTTCATGCCGTCATGGGCATCAATCGAATCAATCGTCATGCCGCCGGCAAGCGCGATCCCCGGTGCGCTGGCAGACCGCCCGTCCCCCAGCAGGGTTCCGTTCCGATCAGGGCTGTGGAAATAGCGGTGGGCGTGATCATTGATAATGCGGGATAGCGGTGTTGTCCGCCCGGCGATCAGCACGCCAACCAGATCAAGCAGGCAACGGCGGGCCTGATGCTGCGCGGTATCGGGAATATCGTTGAGGTTCAGGCCAAAGACCATGTCCTTAATCGTATTGAAACTGTTCATTTTCTCCCCCCGTGCAGGCCCCCTTGCGGATACAACAGCCTACCTTTTAAGGCTGGTCCTGTGAGTTTTTGGAATTGTAATGAATGAGACACAAACTGCGCTTTATGCGCCAATGGGGTGAATTATTCATGGGCTGGCACGTTTTTGCTTGAAAAGCCGTCTCTATAGGCGAAGGGTAAGGTATTAAGACCGGAAATTCTCCATGTCCCTCATCATTTCTCTATCGGCACTGTTGCTCTCCGTCATATTCATTCAGGTGGGGAGCGGTTCGCTTGGCCCGCTCGATGCCCTGGCGGGGCAGAGCAACGGGTTCACTGCAGGCCAGATCGGGCTGCTCGGCTCATCGCATTTTCTGGGCCTGTTGATCGGGTGTTTTATTTATCCTCACCTGATCCGGCGTTCCGGGCATGTCCGTATCTTTGCCATGACGGCATCGATCAGCGCCATTTCCGCCCTGCTTCACCCGCTTTTTATAGATGTTTTCTTCTGGTGCATGTTGAGGGTGATGACCGGGTTTTCGATTGCCGGTGCCTATACCATCATCGAAAGCTGGCTTCAGGCCAAGCTGACCAACGATAATCGCGGCAGGGTTTTCGGGATTTACCGGGTGGTTGATATGTCGGGCGTGGTCCTGGCCCAGGGGGTGATCGCCATGCTCGACCCCGCCACCTACGCGGCCTATAACATCATCGCCGTTGTCGCGTGCCTGAGCCTGATGCCGCTTGCCCTGACGCGTTCTGTGCCGCCTGAATTGCCCGCAACCCTGCGGTTCAAACCGTTCTTTGCGCTCAGGCTGTCACCGCTTGCCGGTCTCGGGGTTATCTCGGCCGGGATGACCAATGCTTCCTTCCGGATGGTCGGGCCGGTCTATGCCATTGAAACCGGGCTGGAGGCAACGGATATCGCTATTTTTCTGGTGCTTGGTGTTGTTGGCGGGGCTTTTATTCAGGTTCCGGCAGGGTATATCACCGACCGGTTCAACCGGCGTTTTGTCCTGATCGGCTTTTCGATGGCGGCTATTATTGTCTGTCTGATCACGGGTTCCCTTTCCTTCCTCGGGTTGCAGACGGTCATGGTGGGTTTTCTGATGGCCTTCCTGTTTGGCGCGGCCACGATGCCGATCTATTCGATCTGCGCGACCCACGCCAATGATTTTGCCAAAATCGATGAGCTGGTGGAGTTATCCGCATCCCTGATCCTGCTCTTTTCAATCGGGGCGATCTTAAGCCCGGTGTTATGCGGTTATCTGATTGAAAACTTCAATGCCGGGGCAATGTTCCTCTTTATTGCCAGCGTTCATATCGTGCTGGTGACCTACAGTGTCTGGCGGATGGGTATTCGCCCTGCGCTCAACATGTCGAGCTACCGCTACATTCCGCGAACCTCGGTGTTTATCAATTTTATCCTGCGTGAACGGGGCAATGCCCATCCTGAAAATACTGATCCTGAAAAGGCCAATTCCTGATGCGTCTCATCTCCCACGGGCTCCTGATCCTGACGGCGATCATCTGGGGCACAACCTTTGTATTCCAGACAACCGGGATGGAAACCCTCGGCCCGCTCGGCTTCACCGCCGCCCGGTTCCTGGTCGGGGCGATTGCGCTGTTGCCGATTGCGCTGTTTGAGGCGCGGCGGGTCTCCCTCATCAGCCAGTTCAGCGCGGTTGATGGTAAAACCGTGCTGATCGGGGTCTTTGGCCTTGGATTGCTGATGGCAACAGGGTCGATCCTGCAACAGATCAGCCTTGGTCATACCAGTGTTGCCAATGCTGCCTTTCTGACCACGCTCTATGTTCCGCTGGTGCCGATTTTCGGGCTGATGCTGTTTCGCCGCAATATCAGCGTGATCCGCTGGGGTGCGGTGGCGGTGTTCATCATCGGTTCCGGCATGATGACAGGCGTTTCCCCTGATGAGGCTGTGTTCGGTGATATTATCGTCGCCATTGGCGCGCTGTTCTGGGCCGGGCATATCATGGTGGTGGGCTGGCTCGCCCGCCTGACCGACGCACCGTTTCAACTGGCTTTTTGCCAGACCGCGATGACGGCGGTTTTTGCCTTTCTTTTCATCCTGCCATCATCCGAGACAATCAGCCTGGCCGCCATCACCCCTGCCCTGCCTGAATTGCTGTTTGCCGGGGTTCTTTCCACCGGGCTGGGCTTTGGCTTGCAGCTGGTGGCCCAGCGTTATGCCTCCAACACTGCCTCAGCCATTCTGTTGTCGCTCGAAGGTGTTTTTGCCGCCATTGCTGGCTGGCTGATGCTGGGCCAGTCCATGGCAGGCTTGGCGATTGCCGGGGCAACGCTTATATTTACCGCTGTATTGATCATTGAACTGACCCCCGAACGCAACGCATCATGACCATGACCGTTAATACTGAACAGCCTCACCTCCGGCATCTGGTGCTGGTGGGGGGCGGCCATGCCCAGATTGCTGTGCTGCGAAACCTGGCCATGAAACCTATGCCGGGGTTGAGGGTCACGCTGATCAGCCGTGATATCATGACACCGTATTCAGGCATGCTGCCCGGCTTCCTCGAAGGCGTTTATGACGCTGATGAAATTGTCATTGATCTCAGCCATCTGGCGCGGCTGGCGGGGGCGCGGTTTATCGCGGCATCGGTTGATCATATCGACCCTGATGCCAGAACCGTCACCGTTATGGGCCGGCCGCCGATGCGGTATGATACCCTGTCGATCAACATCGGCTCAAACACTGACCTGACCTCGATTGAAGGGGCCGCTGAACACGCCATTCCGGTAAAGCCTATCTCTACCCTCATGGGCAGGCTCAACCCTGTGCTTGGTGATACATCAGGCCGTCATATCAGCATCATCGGCGGGGGTGCCGCCGGGGTTGAGGTTGCCTTTTCCCTCAAACAGCGTCTGCCAAACTGCCGGATCAGCCTTTTTCAGCGGGGCAACAGGCTGACCCCTGAATACCCGGTCGGTGTTTCGCGTGACCTGAAATCCCTGCTTGAGCGCAAGGGCGTTGATATCCATCTCGGTCAGGCCGTAAGCCGCATCGGGGCTAAATCGCTTTGCCTTGAAAACGGAACTGAAATTGAGGTTGATCTGGCCCTGATGATCACCGCCGGTGCGCCCCCCGGATGGCTCAACAAAACGGGCCTTGATCTTGATGATCAGGGGTTTATCGCTGTCCACCCAACGCTCCAGACCATCGGGCATGATAATGTTTTTGTCTCAGGCGATGTTGCCAGCCTGACCCGTGACCCGAGGCCCAAGGCCGGGGTTTTCGCTGTCAGGGCGGGCCAGTATCTGGCTGAGAATATCAGGCGGCAACTGCTGAAACGGCCGCTCATCAACTGGACCCCGCAATCCCGGTACCTTGCCCTCATCGGCCTTGGCGATAAAACGGCCTATGCCGTGCGTGGCGGGTTCGGCCTTAACCTCGGCCACACGGGATGGCGGCTCAAGGAATATATTGACCGCAAATTCATGACCCGATTTTCCGATCTGCCTGAAATGGCGGCGCCTGCTGTCAACCGCTCGCTGGTGAATGCGGATGATGATGATCCCGCGCTTGCCCCCATGCGATGCCTTGGCTGCGGGTCAAAATCAGGGTTTCAGACACTGGCTGAGGCGATTGATGCCGCCCGCGTGATGGTGGCGGGGGATTACCCCGATCTGGCCGCATCGACACCGATCACCGAAGACAGCAGCACAATGGCAATCGGCAATGAGATGGTGGTGCAATCCGTGGATGCCATCTCAGCCATTGTTGATGACGGGTTCAGCCTTGGCCGTATTGCCGCACTGCATGCCATCAGCGATCTCCACGCCAGTCATTCGAAACCGGCCTCTGCGCTGGCCGTCATCACCCTGCCGCCTGCCATGGCGCGGCTCCAGCAGGATGATCTGGCGCAGATCATGGCCGGGGCGATGACCGCCCTCGCCAGTGAGGGCGCGGTGCTGAACGGCGGCCATACCGCAGAAGGCCCCGCCATGCAGGTCGGTTTCGCGGTCACCGGAACACCGCTGAAAGGGATAAACCCGCCCGCCATCGGTGATGGTGATATTCTGGTCCTGACCAAATCGCTGGGCATCGGGGTGATCATGGCGGCCCATGGTGCCGGTGATCGTTTGGCCTGCGGTGATACGCGGCAGGCGGCACTATCCATCATGGCCCAGTCAAACGGCGATGCGGCGGCTGTTTTTGCCCGCCATGGCGGGTTCATGATGACCGATGTCACCGGCTTTGGCCTGGCGCGGCATACGCTGTCATTGCTGGAACGTTCGGATGAGGGCCTGTCGGCTGAATTCAACCATTCGGCCCTGCCGCTCATCCCCGGGGCTGAAACCCTGATCAGGGCGGGCCATGCATCCTCCCTTGATGTGATGAACAGGCAGGCCGCGCCCGTTGTGATGGACCCCCTGCTCACCGGGCAAGGCCTCACCCCGACGATATATCATGACCCGCAGACAGGCGGCGGCCTGATGGCGGCGATCCCGCCGCGTCTCCTTGATGCCGTCCTGGCCGATTGCGGGAATAAAGGCGTTATGGCCGTGCCGGTGGGTAAGGTGATCGCTGATGGATTGGGCCAGATCAGGGCAGTGCCGTAATGGTGGCCCCGATCAGGATTGGCACGGAATGGACCCGTGATGTTGATACCATTATTGATGTGCGCAGCCCGGCCGAGTTTGCCGAGGATCATATCCCGGGGGCGATCAACCTGCCGGTGCTGAGTGATGCCGAACGCGCCAAGGTTGGCACGATCCACAAACAGATCAGCCCGTTTGAGGCAAGAAAACTGGGGGCCAGCATGGCCGCAACCAATATCGCCCGGCATATTCAGGAAAACCTGAAGGATCAGGCGGCGGGATGGAAACCGCTGGTCTATTGCTGGCGGGGTGGCCAACGATCAGGTTCGATGGCGCGTATTCTGGCTGAGATCGGCTGGGTCACCACTGTGCTGGAAGGCGGCTACAAGTATTATCGCCAGCGCGTCAGTGAGGAACTCATCTCCCGGGTTGACC
>CENN01056402.1_pt1 | contig 12015 bp, 11 predicted proteins | sample 530151 | NCBI WGS metagenome assembly CENN01 (sample SAMEA2591084, study PRJEB7988) | marine metagenome | isolation source: saline water (ENVO:00002010), including
CCGCCACAATGGCGAAGAGCTTGCCGACTTCATCCTCGGTCAGACTTTTGGGCAGGGGGGCCGGGATTTTCGGCCGATCAATAGAGGCGGTCGGGTCATCATCGCGCAAGCCCTCATCAACACAGAACAGCATGAACTGGTGAATGGCGGTGAGGCGGCGGGCAACGCTGCGGGCAGCAAGATGGGCCGACCATTGCGCAAGGCAGTGACGGATGGCATCGGCATCGGCATCAAGCAGGCTGACCCCGTCAATGCGGGTGGCCATGGCCGCAAGGTCACGCCGATAGGCATCAATGGTGTTGGCGGAAACCCCGCGCTCTGCCCTGATGGCCATCATGAAACGGTCCACCACCAGACGATCACCCGGGCTGAATGGCCCCCCATCTTTTTGAGGGGTGTTTTTATCAGATTTGCCCTTATTGGATTTGGCTGAAGGTTGAGGCATCCGCCGCCCCCGTGGTGGCAAAGTAACGCTCAAGCGCCCAGCCGGTCAGGATTTCCCGCGCCAGGCTGCGGGCGGTGTCTTCAAGCCCGGCACGATGGAGCGCGCCAACCAGCCGTGCCGCATCCTCACGCCCCAGCTGCCAGGGCTTGGCTTCACCAAGGGTGATCCCGGCCAGCAACAGGGTTTCGGCGGGCAGACCGGCCCCGGCGCTTTCTTCAAGTGCCATCAACTGGCCGAGCGGCAGGCTGATTTCAGCCGTGGCAAGCCTGCTGTCTTCATCAAGCTGTTGCTGCCAGCCCATCGGGTCAACCGTAAGGCCAAGCGACTGCAACAGCGGGATGGCATCAACCGCGCCTGCTGAAATCAGGCTGAATGTGCTGATATCGCCCTCATCAAGGGTGATGATTTCGGCCCATGCCATGGCTTCCTCATCAAATCCGACACTCTCCTGCCCCGGCAACAGGGCTGTCAGCATCGCGGCCGCATCACCGGTGATGAACGGTGTCCATATCTCAAGGCTGCGGCCGCCACCATGGGCATAGTCATTCGACAATGCCTTGAGGGCGATATCCGAAATCGCGCTGTCATCATCCTCAAGGGCAATAGCCTGCCAGGCGAGGAAACGGGCAATATCAACCTCATCAGCATTGCCGCCAAGGGACAGGCGGGTCAGTGCCTCACTGGCGGAAACACCGGCAACAGGCAGGATCGCCCAGCCCGCGATAATATCGCTGATCGACTGGTCATGCTGGCTGAAGGCGCGGGCGCCAAGCAGGATCTGGGCATCGTCACCAAGATAGCGAAGCCCGCCAAGGCTGGCCCGATGCTCATTCGCGGATTGCAGCGCGGCACTGGAAATTTCAACCCGTGCGCTGTCCATCAGCACCAGATTGAGCGGGCCGATGGACGCATCCTCCGGCAGGGTGAGGTCATTGCCGGCATTGGTCAGCTTTTCCATCAGCGTGAAATAGGCAGGGTCATCAACCCCGCTATCGGCGAGGATATCAAGCCCGAAGGATGCCTTGGTAATCTCCCCGGTAATGACCTGACAGAAAGCGTTGATCTGGTGCCAGACCGGCTCCAGCGTTGTGCTGGACTGCTGGTTCGCGTAAGTGCAGGCGGCTTCATCATTGCGGTTGATCAGGTCATGCATCACCAGCCATTTTTTCCATTCAACCCATTCCTGGTTATCCGGCAGCTGGCGCACCATGGCGGCGATATCATCGGCACTGGCGTTCATTTTTAGCCAGTTGAGCCTCTGTTCAATCATGGTTTCAGCAATATCCACCGATCCTTCGGGGGGAACAGCGCGGCTGATCATGACATGGGCAAGCCTCTGGCTCAGCGTGGGGGAGGCTACTTTCTCCGGCAGGAGATCATACAGAACCGAAACCTTGGTCGCATTGGAAGATGCCCACATCAGCCGGTCAAGCCCATCAACGCTCTGGCGATCAAGCCCCAGCGATGCCAGCCTGACCGAAGACGGTTTTTTGAGGGTCAGCCCGGTTGAAATAGCAATCCGGCTGGCGGGAACGTCGGCCTCATCCTCAATCGCCTCATCAAGCGGGGTGGTTTCGATTTCAGTGTCTTCAGGGTTGGCCAGGATGGTCAGGTCAAGCGGCTGGCTATCGGTAATCCCGCCAGTACCTGAAGTATCTGTGGTGTCGTCAGTTCCGGTGATCCCGGTGATATCAGTCGTCCCGCTGACCGCATTGCCGGTCAGATCGAGCGCGGTCTGGGCATTCGCAACACCCCCGATCATCAGCATCATCACCGCGCCTGCAACCGGCATCCTGAAACGGAAATTCTTAACCATTGCCTCTACCCCTGCTTTATAGAACCCGGTCCGGTCTCATTCCAGACTGCCCATTGCCGATTGTTCCTGAATGGGCGCGGAAATTTGCCGCCGTGGTATTTTAACTTAAAAGCGAAGCATAATATGGTAGATAATTATGACCGCATTGAGGCGCACAATACCATGGAAACCCCTAGGGCAAAACAACAGAGACACGCAGATCCGGTGACTCTTCCGAAACCGTTGGTGCTGATCGGCCTCATGGGGGCTGGCAAATCCAAGATCGGCCGGATGCTGGCGGGCGGGATGAATGTGCCTTTCGCGGATAGTGACAATGAAATCGAACATTCCGCCGGGATGAGCATTGCCTCTATCTTTGACCGCTATGGTGAGCCGTCGTTCCGTGATCTTGAAGTGCGGGTGCTGACCAGCCTTATCACGGGCAAGGATGGCAGCCCACCCGGGGTCGTTGCCACCGGCGGCGGTGCCTTCATGCGGGACGAAATCCGCACCCTGATCCGGGACAACGCGATTTCAATCTGGCTGAGGGCAGAACCGGCGACACTGGCAGGGCGCATTTCCAACACCGACAGCCGCCCCCTTTTGAAAGGCAAGGATGCCGCGGCGGTGCTGACTGATCTGGCCGAACAACGCTACCCTGTTTACGCCGGGGCCGACCTGATCGTTGATACGGATGGACTGACCACCGATGCTGCGGTAAAAAAGGTAAGCGCCGCCATGCACCATTATCTTGAGACGATCAGAACCAACGAGCCATCATGACAGTCACCGCTCATCACACCAGTGTCGATGTTTCACTGGGGTCGCGTTCCTACCCTGTTATCATTGGTGAGAATATTCTTGCTGATGCCGGCACGCTGGCGCGGGAGACCCTGTCGGGCCGTCATGTCATCATCATCGCTGATGCGGCGGTGGATGCGGACTGGCGACCCCGGCTCGAAGCCGGCATCAAGACGGTTGCGGATAAGGTCAGCTGCCTCACCGTACCGGGGGGTGAAGCCTCAAAATCCGTTCATCAATACGGCCAGCTGATGGAATCCATCCTTGCCTTGGGGGTGGACCGGAAAACCGTTCTGGTTGCCCTTGGTGGCGGCGTTATCGGTGATCTGGTCGGGTTTGCTGCGGCCAGCCTGTTGCGCGGGGTTGATTTCATTCAGGTGCCAACCACGCTGCTGGCGATGGTCGACTCGTCGGTTGGCGGCAAGACCGGGATCAACGCGATGGCAGGAAAAAACCTCATCGGTGCCTTCCATCAGCCGAGGGCGGTGCTGGCGGATACAGCGTGCCTCAAAACCCTGCCTGAGCGGGAAATGCGCGCCGGTTACGCCGAGGTCGTGAAATACGGCCTGCTCGGTGATGCCGATTTTTTTGACCGGCTAGAAAACAGCCTGCCCGCCATCATGCAGCAGGACCCCGCTGTTGTGGCCGAAACCGTTGCCCATTGCTGCCGCGCCAAGGCCGCGATTGTCGCCGCTGATGAACGCGAGAGCGGCAAGCGCGCCCTGCTGAACCTCGGCCATACATTCGGCCATGCCTATGAGGCCGAGGCCGGTTATGACGGCAGCGTCCTGCATGGTGAGGCTATTGCCGCCGGGATGGTCGATGCCTTCCAAACGTCGGAACGGCTGGGGCTGGCCAGTCAGGCTGAATGCGACCGGGTCAAACGCCACCTTGATGCCGCCGGTCTGCCCACCCATCGCTCCCGGCTCAGCAACCGGCTTGGTGAGGCCGCGCCCGAAACCCTCATTACCCATATGCGAAAAGACAAGAAAGCCATCGGCGGGACCATCGTGCTGATCCTGCCCCACGGCATTGGTGATGCCCGGGTTGAAACCGGCATTGATGAGGCCGAGGTGATGACCACCCTCAGCGCAGGGGGCGGGGAATGATCAGCATCATCCTCCTCTGCCTCGCGATTGTGGTGCTTCTGATCGGCTCGGCGTTTTTTTCGGGTTCCGAAACCGCCCTCACGGCAGCATCGGATGCCCGCATGCATGCGCTGGCCAATCGCGGCGACAAGCGCGCCAGTGCGATTGAAAAACTGCGCCATCACAAGGACAGGCTGATCAGCAGCCTGCTTATTGGTAACAACCTGGTCAACGTGCTGGCAACATCGCTGGCGACATCGGCCGCGATTACCCTCGCCGGGGAAAGCGGTGTTTTCATCGCCACCGCGCTGATGACGGTTCTGCTGGTCCTTTTTGCCGAGGTTCTGCCCAAGACCTATGCCTTTAACCACGCTGACCGGCTCGCCCTGGCAGTGGCCAAGCCGGTGCGCTGGCTGGTGCTGATGCTGACCCCGCTGACCATCGGGCTGAACGCTGTGGTGAGGCTGATCATCAAGCCTGCCAGCAAGGAAGATGAAGAACATGAGGAAGAATTGCGCGGCATGATCGCCCTGCATTATTCGCGTTCCGATGATGAGGAAACGCGGGAGCAATCGGCCATGCTGTCAAGCGTGCTGGATCTGGGTGAGGTCACGGTTGATGAGGTCATGACACACCGTGCCTCGGTCGCTATGGTCAACGCCGAAAGCATCCCCGAGGAAGCGTTCAGGCATATCATGGAATCGCCCTACACACGCCACCCTGTGTTTTCCGGGAAGACCGACAACATCATCGGTGTGCTGCACGTCAAGGAGTTGCTGCGTGAAATCGGCCGCGCCCATGATACCGACCGTCAGGATATCAATATCGCCGATGTTGCGAGCGAGCCGTATTTCATCCCTGAAACAACCATGCTGTTTGACCAGCTCCAGGCGTTCCGGTCACGGCGTGAGCATTTTGCCATCGTGGTCGATGAATACGGTGATTTCAGGGGCATTGTCACGCTGGAGGATATTCTGGAGGAAATCGTCGGCAAGATCGATGATGAACACGATGATGAGATCAGCGGCATCAGCAGCCAGCCTGACGGCTCATGGATCGCGGAAGGCACGGTGACCATTCGTGACCTGAACCGTGCGCTCGGCTGGAATCTGCCTGATGATGATGCCAATACCGTGGCTGGTCTGGTGCTGAACGAATCCCGCACTATCCCTGATTCAGGGCAGGAATTTCGTTTCCACGGCACCCGTTTCCGGGTCCTGAGGCGGGTTCGCAACAAGATTGAGCGGATCAGGCTCTGGCACGAAAGCACCATCGTGGACCCCGCTCAACAAGAAAACCCCGAAGCCAAGAAGCCCGAACTAAAGAATCCCGAAGAAAAAAATAAGGAGATCAAGGAGAAACCTGATGCTGTCTGAAGCCGTCAAGCGCGACCGTGTTCATACCCGTGAGATCAACCTCAATGGCTATCGCCGTGATGACGGACTGATTGATATCGAGGGTGAGATCACTGATGTTAAAACCTATTCCTTTCCCAACAGGGAACGCGGCATGATCAATGCCGGTGACCCGATCCACCACATGCAGGTCCGCATCACCATCAACATGGAGCTGGAGATTGTCGCCGCCGAGGCGGTCACCGTTTCCGGCCCCTACGCGATCTGCCCGTCAGCAACCCGTGTCTTTGACCGGCTGGTCGGGCTGACCATTGGCCCCGGCTGGCGCAACCGCGTTCGCCAGAATATTGGCGGCGTCGAGGGCTGCACGCATATCACCGAATTGATGGGGCCGGTCGCCACCGTGGCGTATCAGACGCTCTATGGTGAAAAGGCCCGCATCGCCCGTGAAAGCGGCATCAAGCCATCAGAGACAGGGTCATCCAGCCTGGTCAATTCCTGCATCGGTCATGCCGAGGACCCTGAAACGGTGCTGGCCAACCAGAATTCCTGAGGGCCAAAATTCCTGATGAGTGGAGCCGCTTAGCGCAGGACCTTGATCTGGAGCGCGTGAAGCCCGGCCTCAAGCTCATCCGCCAGGGCATCATTGATGCGGCGATGGGCATCAACCCGGCCCAGCGCGGTCAGCTCATCGGCCAGAATCTCGACCTCGAAATGGGTCTCCCCGCCTTCACGCCACCCGGCATGACCATAATGCTGGGCCGAGACATCGCGGACCGTCAGCGTTGTCGGGCTGAACGTCTGCTCCAGCCGTGCGGTGATCCTGTCCTGGCGTGATGATGGTTCCATTTCCTGCGGCCTCCAAGCCCCTCTGATGATGCCCGAATATCAATGGGCTAAACCTTGCAACAGCCTTCCTGAGGCTTATAGTAATATGGATGACAAAGAAGAGTTTTGAAACACCGGAAATCCCGCCACGCAAGAAGGCTGAAAAGCCCCAGGAGCGGGCCTGCGCCCATGAGGGCTGCACCGAACCCGGTGCCTACCCCGCGCCGCGCTCCCGCAAGCATCTGCGCGACTATATCTGGCTCTGCCTTGAGCATGTCCGGGACTATAACCGCAAATGGAACTATTTTGACGGTTATGACGAAATGGAACTGGAACAGGCGATCCGCAGCTCAACAACATGGGAACGGCCATCGTGGAAATTCGGCACTTCCCAGAAGGGCGGTGATGCCTGGAAAACCGGCTTTGATGACCCCTTTGATGCCCTGGGCAACAAAGGGGATAATGATCCCTCAACCCCAAGGATTCAGATCACGAGGGAGCAGAAAAAAGCCTGGACCATTTTTGGACTTTCCCCTTGCACCAATCCGGAAACAGTGAAAAAACGATACAAGGAACTGGCCAAGGAACATCATCCCGATGCCAATGGCGGTTCCAAACAATCAGAAGATAGGCTGAAAACGATTAACTGGGCTTATTCAGTATTGAAAGCACAATTCAATCGTGAAACATCATCATAGACCCTGCACCAAAAGGAAATTTTAATGGCAACCGCTTCATCGCCGTCATCGACGGAACGCAACCCTGCCCATAGCCTCAGCGCACCGGACACATCGGTTTCGGTACGCGATGCGTTCAATATTGACGTGGACCTTGACGTTCCGGCCTTCTCGGAAGCATCGGAATACGTCCCTGACCGTGATGACAGCTATGTCTTTGACCGCGATACAACCCTTGCGATTCTGGCGGGGTTTGCCCATAACCGGCGGGTCATGATCCAGGGCTATCACGGCACCGGCAAATCAACGCATATCGAACAGATCGCCGCCCGGCTCAACTGGCCCTGTATTCGCGTCAACCTTGACAGTCACATCAGCCGGATCGACCTCATCGGCAAGGACACCATCGTCCTCAAGGACGGCAAGCAGGTCACCGAGTTTCGTGAAGGCATCCTGCCATGGGCGTTGCAGAACCCGGTTGCGCTGGTCTTTGATGAATACGATGCCGGCCGTGCCGATGTTATGTTCGTGATCCAGCGCGTGCTTGAAATCGAAGGCAAGCTGACCCTGCTTGACACCAACAGGGTCATCCGCCCGCACCCTAGCTTCAGGCTGTTTGCCACCGCCAACACGGTTGGCCTTGGTGATACCACCGGGCTTTACCACGGCACCCAGCAGATCAACCAGGGCCAGATGGACCGCTGGTCAATCGTCTCAACCCTCAATTACCTGCCGCATGATGTTGAGGCCGCCATCGTGGCCTCAAAGATGAAAGACGGCAGCAGCCACATCAACACCGCCATGATCGACAGCATGATCAGGCTTGCCGATCTCACCCGAAAGGGTTTCATGGCCGGGGATATCTCCACCGTCATGTCACCAAGGACCGTGATCACCTGGATGGAAAACAGTGAAATTCTGGGCGATGTCAAACTCGCCTTCCGGCTTTCCTTCCTCAACAAATGCGATGAGATGGAACGCCCGGTGGTGGCTGAATATTACCAGCGCTGCTTTGATGATGAACTGGGTGACAGCGTCTTCACGGTGGCCGCCAGCTAGGATTTCTCGCCATGGCTGATCACGACAAGGATACCTTCCTGCGCTCAACCGCGGCCTGCCTGCGCGCGATTGCCGGGAGCCCTGAACACAACGTCCGGTTTTCAGGCACCCAGACCATCATTTCACCCACCGAAGTCCGCCTGCCTGCCCCGAAATCGGGCAACGCCTCTTTCGGCGGGGCGGTCCCGGCAGAGGCTGATCAGGGCAGTCAGGAAACCCGTATCCGGGGGGCGGCGGACAGTGCCGCTGTCTGGCTCGCCCATCATAGTGAGAATATCCATAACCGCATGGCCCCCATGGCGGCACCGGCACGGGCGATTTTTGATGCGGTGGAACGCGCCCGGGTTGAGGCTGTGGGCGCACGCGGCATGCCCGGGGTCGCGCATAACCTGCGTGACCAGATTGAAACCCGCTTCGCCGGAACATCGATTGCCCCCCCTGGCGCGGATACAACCGACAACCCGGGTGCGATCGCCGAAATTGCCAGCCTGCTGGTGCGCGAAAAGCTCACCGGGGAAAAACCCCCGGCCAATATCGCCATGACGGTTGATCTGTGGCGGCCCTGGGTCAACAGCCGGGCCGGAACCCTGATGGATGCCCTCAGCGAAAACTCGGATCATCAGGAAAGCTATGCCGAAATCGCCCGCCGCCTGATCGGTGCGCTTGAAACCGACCTTGGTGAAGCCTCCGCCGATGACAGCAGCGATGATGAGAGCGAGGACGATGCCGGCAGTGAAAGCGGCACCGAAGAGGATCAGTCCAGCACCCCGCAGGGTGAAGGCGATGACGGCGACAGCGAACAGGGCGAAGGTGACAGCGACACATCCTCCATGGAAGCCGCCGACGGTGAGATGAGCGAAGGCGGCGAGGATGGCGAAGAAGCCATGGCCCCCGGCGAAACCCCGGCAGGCGAAAGCGGCGAGCCTGACCGCAAGGACAGCAACAAGGGTGAATTCTACCGCGTTTTCACCGACACGTTTGATGAAGTGGTTGAGGCCGCCGAGCTGTGCGACCCTGATGAGCTGTCGCGCCTCCGCAACCTGCTCGACAAGCATCTTGAAAACCTCAACAGCGTTATCGGCAAACTGGCCAACCGGTTGCAGCGCAAACTCATGGCGCATCAGAACCGGTCATGGGAATTTGACCTCGAAGAAGGCATTCTCGACGCTGGCAAGCTGTCTCGGGTGGTCACCCAGCCAACGCATCCGCTGTCCTACAAGATGGAAAGCGATATCCGCTTCCGTGATACCGTGGTGACGCTGCTGATCGATAATTCAGGGTCCATGCGGGGGCGGCCGATCACCATCGCCGCCGTGACCGCTGATATTCTGGCCCGGACCCTGGAGCGTTGCGGGGTCAAGGTTGAAATCCTCGGCTTCACGACCAAGGCCTGGAAAGGCGGGCAGTCCCGCGAAAAATGGCAGCTGATGGAAAAACCGGCCATGCCGGGGCGGCTTAATGACCTGCGCCACATTATCTACAAATCGGCCGATGCCCCGATGCGGCGGGCGCGCAAAGCCCTGGGGCTGATGCTGCGTGAAGGGCTGCTGAAGGAAAATATTGATGGTGAAGCGCTGCTCTGGGCGCATAACCGGCTCATCGCCCGATCCGAGGAACGCCGCATCATGATGGTGATTTCCGATGGCGCGCCGGTGGATGACAGCACGCTGTCGGTCAACCCGGGCAATTACCTCGAACAGCATCTGAGGGCGGTGATCGAATACATTGAAACCCGGTCTCCGGTGGAATTGCTGGCCATCGGGATAGGCCATGATGTCACCCGCTATTATCGCCGGGCTGTCACCATCACCGATGTGGAACAGCTGGGCGGGGCGGTGACAACGCAGCTCGCCGATCTCTTTGATGAGGATACACGGCCAAGGCGGCGCATCAGGGCAGCATAAAAAAACCTCCCCGGCGGGGAGGTTTCTTTCAATACAGGATCAAGTCGCTTCAGGCAGAGGCCTGGGCAGCCTTGATGGCTTTCTTGGTTGCCAGTGCCGAAGTACTCAGCTCAGCATCCTTGGCCGACAGCAGATAGGCATCAATGCCGCCACGCTTTTCAACGGTGCGGATAGCGCTGGCCGATACACGGAAAGTCACGGTCTTGCCCAGGCTTTCGCTCAGCATGGTGGCCTGCTGCAGGTTAGGCAGAAAGCGGCGACGGGTACGGTTGTTGGCATGGCTGACATTGTTGCCAGTCATCACGCCTTTTCCGGTCAGTTCACAGCGACGGGCCATGGCCTCGCTCCTTTTCAGCATAAACAGGTAAAAATTAAAGCGGCCTGAGCCGCAACGTGATGATTAATTAGCCGCCAATTCTGGTGCCGTCAAGTTTTTCTGGGCCTTGAGGGATTTCGCTTGACCCTGAAGTAACCCTTTCAGATGATCCATAGGGATAATAGAAGCACCATTCCGGTGTGGTCTAACATACTGAAAGGGTCGGCTTTGGTAATTTCAGGAAAAAACGAAAGATGAATAAAGCGAACCTTACAACTCTGCCACGGTCCCATAAAGAGACATTCGATTGTCTTCGCCGGGAAAAGCGCAATGTCTATGTCGGCACCAAGCGAACCACCATTGCGGTCGAAGGCTATGTCTGGTCGGCACTGGAAAAAATCGCTTCCGAAGAAGGCCGGACAATTGATGAGATCTGCTCGGATATCAATTCCCGTTACAGTGGCTCCGAAAGCCTGTCCACCGCCATCCGATTCCTCAGTCATGAGGTTGTCCGGCTAAAGGGTCAGGAAACAGGATTTGCCGCCAACGATGATGAAATGCAGGAACAGACATCCTCTTTCCCGTCACCGTATCACCGCGCCCTCAGCAGCCTCAACAGCTTCTAGCCTCAAATAAAGCCATCATCACCCCATCAGGGATACGCCGCTGATGCGGCAGGCCTCATCAACGCTTGAGGCCGCTCCGACAGCATCGGCAATAGTGCTGAACCCGTCCCGGGCCAGGTACTGGTCCAGGCCATTGAGGATACGGCGGGGAAGACCGGCATCACTGATCGCAAGCCCGGTATAGAGCTGGACCAGATCACCGCCGGCAAGGATTTTGGCGTAGGCCGTGGCGGCATCCAGCACCCCGCCAACAGCGATCAGCGGGAACCCCTCTGGTGCCATGCGTCGGCAGTCATGCAGCATCTCCGTTGACAGGCCAAACACCGGCGCACCGGAAAGCCCGCCTGCCTCATGACGATGCTGGCTTTTGAGGTGTTGAGGACGGCTGATGGTGGTGTTGGCGATAATCAGGCCAGAACAACCCCTTTCCACGGCCACCCCGACAGCGGCTTCCAGCCCGGCCCGGTCCAGATCAGGGGCCAGTTTCAGCATCACCGGACGGATCGCGCCTGCGGCCGTCATGCCTTCACGGGCGGCATCCAGCACCTCGGCCAGGAATTCGGGTTCCTGCAAGCCGCGCAACCCCGGTGTGTTGGGGGAGGAAACATTCACCGTCAGGTAATCAGCAAAAGGCGCCAGCCGCCGGGCGCAGGCATGGTAATCCTGCACCCTGTCCGCGCTGTCCTTGTTGGCGCCGATATTCACGCCCAGAACGCCTTTGCCATGGTAGCCTTGCCTGAACCGGGTGAGCCGACCGGCGGCGGCTTCCATGCCGCTGTTGTTGAACCCGTAGCGGTTGATGACAGCGTTATCCCGGCCCAGCCGAAACACCCTTGGTTTGGGGTTGCCCGGTTGCGGCAGGGGGGTGACGGTGCCGATTTCGACCATCCCGAAACCAAGCCCGAATGCGCCCTCCATGGCCTCGGCATCCTTGTCGAACCCGGCCGCAAGGCCAAGCGGGTTGGCAAAATCCATTCCCGCAACCGATGTGTTGAGAGCATCCCCGAAATGATCAGGGGGGCATTTCGGGCCAAGGCCATGGGCCAGTGCCTTCACCGCAAGCCGATGCGCCGCCTCACCAGGGAGGCTCTGCGTCAGGTGCCCGGCGAGGCTCCAGATCA
>CENN01195885.1_pt1 | contig 11973 bp, 10 predicted proteins | sample 530151 | NCBI WGS metagenome assembly CENN01 (sample SAMEA2591084, study PRJEB7988) | marine metagenome | isolation source: saline water (ENVO:00002010), including
ATGTCAAAAATTATAGGAATTGATTTAGGAACAACTAATAGCTGTGTTGCTGTTGTTGAAGGCCAGCAACAAAAAGTTATTGAAAATGCTGAGGGTGCAAGAACAACGCCGTCTGTGATTGCATATACAGATAACGATGAAGTTCTTGTTGGACTGCCAGCTAAAAGACAAGCTGTTACTAATCCTGAAAACACCTTGTATGCAATCAAAAGATTAATAGGTAGAACATTCGATGATGAAGTTGTTAGTAAGGATGCTGACATGGTTCCCTATAAAATTGTTAAAGCAGATAATGGTGATGCTTGGGTTGAGGCATCAAAAAAACAATTAGCCCCACCACAGGTTGCTGCAGAAGTTCTTAAAAAGATGAAGAAAACTGCTGAAGATTATCTCGGGCATGAAGTAAAAGAAGCAGTAATTACCGTACCAGCTTATTTTAACGATTCACAAAGACAGGCAACGAAAGATGCAGGAAAAATTGCAGGCTTAGATGTTAAAAGAATTATCAATGAACCTACTGCAGCAGCGCTTGCGTATGGTCTTGATAAAGGCAAGGGAGATTCAACGGTAGCAGTATACGATCTTGGAGGAGGAACTTTTGATATATCTATTATTGAAATATCTGACGTTGATGGAGAGCATCAATTTGAAGTTTTATCTACAAATGGAGACACTTTTCTAGGCGGTGAAGATTTCGATCTAAGATTGATTGATTATTTTGTTGATAAATTTAAAGAGGAATCTGGATTTGATTTGAAAAGTGATCCTCTTGCGCTTCAAAGATTAAAAGAAGCTGCTGAAAAGGCCAAAATTGAACTATCTTCATCTGAGCAAACAGAAGTTAATTTGCCCTATATAACTGCTGATAGTTCTGGGCCAAAACATTTTGTCCACAAGATTACTAGAGCTAAATTAGAGTCTCTTGTAGAGGATTTGGTTGATAAAAGCCTCGAGCCTCTTAAACTTGCACTCAAGGATGCAAAAATATCAAAGGGAGACATAAATGAGATTTTGCTCGTTGGTGGACAAACAAGGATGCCACTTGTTCAAAAGAAAGTTGCAGATTTTTTTGGTAAAGATCCTAGAAAAGATTTAAATCCTGATGAAGCAGTAGCTGTTGGCGCTGCCATTCAAGGTTCAGTTTTATCTGGAGATACAACTGATGTATTGCTTTTAGATGTTACTCCATTAACACTTGGTATTGAAACTCTAGGTGGAGTAGCTACCCCACTTATTGAAAAAAATACTACTATTCCTACTCAAAAATCTCAGATATTTTCGACAGCCGAAGATAACCAAACTGCCGTTACAGTTCATGTCATTCAAGGAGAAAGAACTCAGGCTGCTCAGAATAAATCTTTAGGCCAATTCAATCTAACTGACATACCTGCGGCAGCAAGAGGAGTTCCACAAATTGAAGTATCATTTGATCTTGATGCAAATGGAATTTTGAATGTTTCAGCAAAAGATAAGAATACTGGTAAAGAACAATCAATTGTTATTAAAGCATCTAGCGGATTATCAGACGAAGATATAGAAAAGATGGTAAAAGATGCTGAGGCAAATGCTGAAGATGATAAGAAATTTGAAGAACTAGTAAAAACTAAAAATAATGCCGATATGTTGGTTCATGCCACAAGAAAAACTATTGAGGAATCAGAGGATAAACTTGAAGATGAAGAAAAGAATCAAGTAGAAGAGGCGCTCAAAGGATTAGAGGAAGCAATATCATCTGAAGATATCGAAGCAATTGAGTCTGCAACAAAAAATCTAAATGATGTTCTAACACCACTAACTCAAAAACTATATAAACAGGAAAGCGCAGAAGGACAATCTGATACTAATACAGATGAAGACAGTTCTACCGAAAATACTGTTGATGCTGAATTTGAGGAAGTAAAAGAAGAAGAAAAGTAAAGATTTATCATGCCTAAGAGAGACTACTATGAAACTCTTGAAGTCTCTCGTGATGCTTCATCAAATGAATTAAAAAAGGCCTTCAAAAAGAAGGCTATGAAATATCACCCAGATAGAAATCCAGATAACCCAGGAGCAGCAGAAAAATTTAAAGAAGCTGCTGAAGCCTATGATGTTCTTTCAGATCCTCAAAAAAAATCTGCGTATGACCAATTTGGACATTCTGGTGTTGAAGGTATGGGAGGCGGAGGACCAAACTTTAATGATATAAATATCAATGATATTTTTGGTGACATTTTTGGAGATGTATTTGGAACTAGGTCTCAATCCAGAAGACAAAGGAGGGGTTCGGATCTTCAATACAATCTTGATTTAGATCTTAAAGATGCGGTCTTAGGAATACAAAAGAAAATAAAAATTCCCTCGCATACCCAATGTTCAGATTGTTCTGGATCAGGTGCTGAAAAAGGATCTAGTCCAATTACGTGTTCAAATTGTGGAGGTTCTGGTCAAATTAGAATGCAACAAGGATTTTTTTCAGTTCAACAAACCTGCTCAGTTTGTTCTGGAAATGGACAAGTAATTAAAAACATTTGTAAAACGTGTAGGGGGGCAGGAGCTATTAAAGATAACAAAACTCTTTCAGTAAATATTCCAGCTGGAGTTGATAATGGAGATAAAGTAAGACTTTCAGGCGAAGGAGAATGGATGAAGGGTGGTCAATCTGGAGATCTTTATGTTGCTATTAGAGTTAACAACGATCCAATTTTTGAAAGAGATGGAAGACATTTGTATATAGAAGCTCCAATACCTTTTGAAATTTCTGTAATTGGGGGCTCTATTAAGATACCAACATTAGAGAAATCCATCTCATTAAAAATCCCAGCAAACACTCAAACAGGAAAAGTTTTTAGAATTAAAGGAAAGGGAGCCTCGGTGGTTAGAGATAGAAGAAGAGGCGATATATTATGTAGAGTCGTTGTTGAGACACCTTCTAACTTAAATAAAGATCAAATGAAGCTTTTAAATCAACTGAGTGCATCCTTAGATAAATCAAAGAACTATCCAGGTACAGACACCTTCTTGAAAGCAATTTCTAAGGTCAAAAATGATTGAATTATATATAAATGGCAGTTCTGGAAGGATGGGCACAACTATAAATGATTTAGTGAATGAAAATGATGAATTTAAAGTTACTGACAATTTAACCTCTGCAGATGTCGTTTTAGACTTTTCTCATCCCACATCAACTAAGAAAATTATTAACAGTTGTTTAAAACATAATATTCCTATGGTCATTGGAACTACAGGGTTAAATAAAGATGTATTAGAAAATATAGATATTGCTTCTAAAACATTACCTATAGTTCTAGCAGCAAATATGAGTATCGGTGTTTATCAATTAAAAGATTCTTTAAAAAGCTTTATAAAAAAAAATAAAAACAGAGTTAATTGTTCTATTGAAGAAACTCATCATTTAAAGAAGCTAGATAAACCATCAGGTACTGCAATTGAAATTGAAAATTTAATTAAAGATGAAGATACACTCAATCTAATCAGCTTATCTAAAACTGTTTCTCACAGAAAAGATGATATAAGTGGAATACATAAAGTTATCTTTATAGATAAAGATGTTACATACACCTATACGCATAAAGCAATCTCTAGAGATATTTTTGGGAATGGAGCCCTATATTGTGCGAAGAAGGTAATCAAGCTTCAACCGGATTTATATACTTTTGAGAGGATTATTAATTAGATCAAAGCTTTAAATATTAATTATTTTTCTATAGAATACACAAACTTTAACTACGAAGATTCTGTTTTTTGTAAAGTGGGGTGCTTTAAAAGTTTGCTTTACTAAGAATCGGAGAATAACCCCAAAGGAGATAAAAATTGAGTATAGTATCAATTAAAGACCTGCTTCAAGCAGGAGTTCACTTCGGCCATCAACAAAGATTCTGGAATCCAAAAATGGATGATTATATTTTTGATACCAGAAAACAAATTAGTATTATTAACCTAGAGATTACTCAAGAACATTTAAGTGCAGCTGCATCTAAAGTTGAGGATATATGTTCAAAGGGTAATAAAATTTTATTTGTTGGTACAAAAAGGTCTGCAAGCAAAACAATTAAGGAAGAAGCATCTCAAATAGGGTTGCCTTATGTTGATAAAAGATGGTTAGGCGGAACCCTTACAAACTGGAAGACAATTAGAGGCTCTATTAGAAGACTTATAGATATTGAAGAAATGATTTCTTCAGGAAGAATTGAAAAGCTAATTAAAAAGGAAGCGGTAGAAATTCAAAAAGAATATACAAAATTAAAGGCTAGCGTTGGCGGTATAAAAGATATGAAAGGTTTGCCTGATGCAATTTTTGTTGTTGATGTAAAGTATGAAAAGATTGCAGTACTTGAGGCAAAAAAAATGGGTATTCCAGTTATTGGAATAGTTGATACAAACTCTGACCCAGATGGTATCGATACTATTATCCCCGCTAATGATGATGCAATAAGATCAATTAGGCTAATTACTAAAGTTATCTCAGATGCCTGCGCTAGAGGTATAGAATCTGCAAAGGGATTTGCTCCTAAATCTGATGCACCAGTTATTCAAAAAGTTAAAAAAGATGATTCTGAAGTAACAATTGAAGATAATCAAGAAGAAGTTGCAGATGCTCCAAGTGCTGATAATGAAGCTGAAAAAGAAGTTAAAGCTGATATGGAATCGACCGAGGTTGACCAAGAACTTTCGGATGATACTCCACCTGAAGATACTAATGAAGAGGATAAGTGATAGTGGAAATTAAAGCATCACAAGTAAAAGAGTTAAGAGATATGACTGGTGTTGCAATGATGGACTGCAAAAAAGCACTTGTTGAATGTGAAGGCGATATAGAAAAAGCTCTTGATCTTTTACGATCAAATAGTGCGCTTAAAGCAGAAAAAAAATCTTCAAGAGTTGCAGCAGATGGAATCTTGGTCGTATCTGTAAATGAAGATTATGCAACTTTGGTAGAGTTAAATTCAGAAACAGATTTTGCTGCAAAAGATGCAAACTTTTTATCTTTTGGTGAAAAGGTAAAAGAATATATTTCAAAAAATAAAATCTTTGAAGCTTCGGTTCTTAAAGAGTCCTCACTGGAAGATGACAGAAAAGCATTAGTTCAAACCATTGGCGAAAATATTCAAATTAGAAGAGTTGTTACTCTTGAATTTGATTCAACTATGAACATTGGCATCTATATTCATTCTGATTCAAAACTTGGTTCATTGGTTGTTACAAAGGACGGAAGTGATGAAATAGCAAAAGATATTGCAATGCATGTGTCGGCTTTTAACCCTTTATGTTTATCTCAAGATGATATAGATAAAGATGTACTTGAGAGGGAAAAAGCAATATATCAAAATCAAGCTCAAGATTCTGGTAAACCACAGGATATTATGGATAAAATGGTTGATGGGAAGATTAAGAGATTCTTATCAGAGGTTTCATTAATTTCTCAAAATTTTGTTAAAGATCCTGACATTACAGTTCAAGAGTATTTAGAAAAGGGTGGCGCAACAATTGTTGAGTTTGCTAGATTAAAAGTTGGTGAGGGAATCGAGGTTGAGACAAAAGATTTCGCTGAAGAGGTTGCAGAACAGTTAAAGTAAATTATGTCTAAGTTAGAGCATAAAAGAATTCTGCTTAAATTTAGTGGAGAATCTGTTGCTGGAAATGAAAAACAAGGCATTGATCCAAAAATATTAGATGGAATGGCAAGCTCAGTTAAGTCTTGCAAAGAATTAGATGCAGAAATTGGCATTGTTATTGGTGGTGGAAATCTTTTTAGGGGAGAAAAATTAAATAAAGCTGGGATGGACAGGGTTGCTGGTGATCATATGGGAATGTTAGCAACTGTTATGAATGGAATTGCTTTAAGAGATTCTCTCGAAAGAGCTGGAATTAAAACAAGAGTTATGTCTGCGATATCTATGTCAGGTATTGTTGAACATTATGATAGAAGATTAGCCATTCAATTATTAAGTGACGGGTATGTTGTAATATTTACAGCTGGAACAGGAAATCCATTTTTTACAACAGATACAGCCGGGTGTTTGAGAGCAATAGAAACTCAGGCTGACCTTATGTTAAAAGCAACAAGAGTTGATGGAGTGTATGACTCTGATCCAGAAATAAATAAAGATGCAAAATTTTTTGATGCTTTATCATTTGATGATGCCATATCAAAAAATCTTAAAGTTATGGATGCTACAGCTCTAACACTCGCAAGAGATCACGGATTACCTATAAATGTTTTTAATGTAAATAACCATAATGCATTAAAAGACATAATTTGTGGCAAAAAAGTAGGTACACTTATATCTTAATATGGAAAATTTACTAAATGATGTAACGCAAAGAATGGATAAATCATTATCCGCTCTCAGAAGCGCCTTTAACAAAATAAGAACTGGAAGAGCGAATCCAGCAATACTTGATGATGTAAACGTAGATTATTATGGGAATATGACTCCTATCAATCAAACATCTAATATAAGTATTGAAGAGGGTAGATCTATAGTTATATCACCGTGGGATAAAAATTTAATCCCTGAAATAGAAAAAGCAATTTTAAACTCTGACCTTGGTCTTAATCCTAGTACAAGCGGTGACTTAATTAGAGTCACTATGCCTGCTTTAACAGAAGAAACAAGACAGGATTACATAAAACAAGCTAGAGCAGAAGCTGAAAACTCAAGAGTTTCTATCAGAAATATTAGAAGAGATGCCAACCAAGCAGCAAAAGAAAAACAACAATCATCTGAAATTTCAGAAGACGAGTTGAGAAGAATTGAAGATTTAATTCAAAAAGAAACTGACAAATTCATTTCAATTGTTGATTCAGATTTAAAAAATAAAGAATCAGACTTACTCGAAATTTAGTGGCCTTATATGGCTAATACTAGCAAAATTAATACACCAAAACACGTCGCTATAATTATGGATGGCAATGGAAGATGGGCCATTAAAAACTCTTTAAAAATTAGTGAAGGTCACAAGAAAGGAGTGAGCATTGTAAAAGATATAGTTGAGGAATCAGTCAAGCAAGATCTATCATCTTTAACAATCTACGCTTTTAGTACTGAGAACTGGAAAAGACCTAAAACTGAGGTTACCGCTATTAAAAAATTAGTTATTGATGCAATCAATGATCAAGTTCCCGAACTAAAAGAGCAGAGAGTAAGGCTAAAGTTTTTTGGACACACATACGACTTTGGAAAAAAAGTCATTGATAAGATAGATTATGCGGAACAAGAAACGCACATAAAAAAGAGTAAGCTAGACTTGAACGTTGCCCTTGGATACGGTGGCAAGCAAGATATTGTGGACATAACTAAAAAAATAGCATCAAGTGTTTTGGCTAAACAAATCAAAATAGAAGATATCAATGAAAAAGTTATACATAATGCATCATCCGTTCCAGTTGAAGACATAGACCTATTAATTAGAACTGGCGGTGATAACAGAATAAGCAATTTTCTTCTTTATCAAATAGCATATGCTGAGATAATGTTTGTTAATAAATATTGGCCTGATTTTAATAGGAAAGACTTTTTAAAATGTATTGATAATTTTAAAAAAATTAATAGAAGATTTGGCAAAAGAAAATGAATACAATGCTTACAAGACTTGCTACATCGTTATTATTAGTTCTGATTATCTTTTTAATCATTTATTTAGAAAATATTTGGATATTTTCATTAGCAATATCCTTTGTTTGTATTTTAGGAATATTTGAGTGGGTAACAAATAAATTTGAATATCTTTTTTTAGGATTATTTCTTATTTTCGGCTTCGGTTCATGTTCAATCTTTTATGTGTTATTAAATGAAAATTTTTATCTTTTGTATGTATTAATTATTATGAATACAGCAATTTTTGATACATTTGCTTACGTCATCGGAACTAAGTTTGGAGCTAATTTTATTGTAAAAAAGATTAGCCCTAATAAAACTCTTGAGGGTTTGGCTGGAGGTATGATTGGATCCATAATTTTTGGATTGATATGTGGCCATATATTTGAAATCAATTTTCTACCACTTATTTTTATGTTGGGAGGATTTTTGGCATTTATCGGAGATTTACTAATAAGTTATTTCAAAAGACAATCAGGAGTTAAAGATACAGGTTCAATTCTTCCAGGTCATGGAGGAATTCTAGATAGAATAGATTCTCATCTTATAGCAACTCCAATATTAATTTTATTATTATGAAGAATGTTCTTTTACTAGGAGCTACAGGTAGCATTGGAAAAAGTGTTCTTAGTGTCATTTCTCAAAATAAAGAATCATTAAATTTAATTGGCATATCTTTCAACAAAAATGTTTCACGATATCAAGAAATATTAGAAAAACATTCACCTGACTACGTTTATATTGAAGACCATGATTCATTTAAAAGTCTTTGCAGTAAAGATAAGGAAAGATATTTAAGTGGTGATGAGGAGCTTGAAAGACTAATTAATAGAGATGATGTCGACATTATTGTATGTGCTACATCTGGATTTGCGGGCTTAAAAACTGCATATATTGCATCCAAGACAGGAAAAAAGATTTTATTAGCAAATAAAGAAAGTATTGTTGCAGGCGGAGACTTAATTTTACCTCTAGCAAAAGAGAATAATACTAAAATTATCCCAATTGATAGCGAGCATAATGCAATTTTTCAATGTTTATCCGGTGAGAAGGGTACTGAAGATGTAAAGAGTATTACTATTACTGCATCTGGTGGGCCTTTTATTAATGCCTCTATTAAAGAGTTACAGCATGTTACTGTAGAGGATGCTCTTATACATCCTAATTGGAAGATGGGAAGCAAAGTTACGATCGATTCTGCTACTTTAGTTAATAAATGCTTAGAACTTATTGAAGCGAGATATTTATTTGATTTAGATGAAAAATATTTTGATTTAGTCATTCATCCACAAAGCATAATACACTCAATAGTCACATATATAGATGGCTCAAGTATATGCCAGATGAGTTCTCCTGACATGAGGGTTCCCATTGCTCATGCTCTTTCTGAAGAAAACAGAATTCCAATTGATTTTAAAGACTTAGACTTTAGTAACTTAAATCTATCTTTTCAAGAGTTTCCGTCCGACAGATCGAAGATTCAAGATATTGCAAGAGATGTATGTAATAAAGGTGGATTTCTAGGAACTGTATTTAATGCTGCTAATGAAATTGCTGTGGAAAGTTTTTTAAATAAAAAAATTAACTTTAATGACATTTATGAAGTTATATATCGAACTTTTGATAAAAATATTGTGTCTAATGAAGTAACGATAGAATCAATAAATGAGGTTGACGCTCAAACACGCATTCATGCTCAGAAGGTGGTAAAATCGTTTGCTTAAAATAAATCAAATATGACGTATTTAATATACATATTAGCTTTCTTGGTTCTTTTGGGAGTTCTTGTCACTATCCACGAATTTGGGCATTTTATTGTTGCTAGGATGTGTAAAGTTCATGTTCAAAGATTTTCCATAGGCATGGGCCCAGTTTTTTATAAAAAACTAGATAAACATGGAACTGAATTTGCCCTATCAGCAATACCCCTAGGTGGATATGTTTCAATGATTACAAATAAATTAATTGAACTTGAGCCTGAGATATCGAACCAACTTACTGAGGAACAATTAAAAAATACATTTGATTCAAAGCCAAAATGGCAAAGAGCTTCAATTATGTTTGCAGGACCATTAGCTAACTTTCTTTTATCAATTTTTATATTTACAGGTATTTTCTTAAACACTGCAGATCCTAAAATTGTACCTGTAGTAAATTCAGCTAATCAGCAAATAACATACTCATCCGATGAATCATTTGAGATTAATGATCAAATATTATCAATAAATAATACGTCTGTTAAAGAAGCAAAAGACGTTAATTTGGAATTACTAACTTATGCGGGATATACAGGTGATTTAAGTTTTGAAGTAGCTCGAGACGGACTTGAAAATTCCATAAATATTTTAGTTAAAGTAAGTAATTTTTTACCAACCTCTGAATCTCAAAGTAATCCAACTGAATATCTCGGAGTTGATATTTCATATTTAATGCAGCCAATAATTGGTAAAGTAATTCCAAGTGGGTCCGCAGACAATGCTGGAATAAAATCCAACGATAGGATATTGAAAATAGGAGATGCCAATATTAACTTTGCCTCAGATATTCAAAAGCAGGTTTCAGAAAATCCAAATAATAACGTTGAGTTTAAGATTGAAAGAGATGGCAAAATTATTTATTTACCGGTAGATATTGGGTCTCAGAGCAGGGAAGATAAGATTGTTGGCATGCTCGGAGTATCTTTTGGAACATCAAGAGGCTTATATCAGTCACTATTAAAAGGTGTTTATGAAACATACAACTTAAGTGTGAAGACTCTCCAGTTTATAGGAAAAATGATCAGTGGAAATATGGGTACCGAAAATTTAAGTGGTCCAATTGGCATTGCTCAAATGGCAGGAGATACTGCTCAAGCAGGATTTTTACCATTCATGTATTTGATGGCACTCTTAAGTATCAGTCTAGCAGTGCTTAATTTATTACCAATTCCAGTGTTGGACGGAGGACAGCTTACTTTACTTGGAATTGAGGCAATAAGAGGAAAACCGTTACCTGAAAAGGCAGAAAACATAATTTACACTGGTGGCGCAGCAATTGTTGTCATGCTTATGGTTTTTGCAATTTTTAATGACATATCAAGATTTCTATAGGCTTTATAAATGAAGAATTTAAAAATTATCTTTTTATCATTTTTACTTAGCCTAAATCTTAATGCTTTTGATGAATTTTTAGTAAGTGATATTAGAATAATTGGACTACAAAGAGTTTCTACAGGTAGCATCTTTAATGTTATACCTATTAGTGTTGGAGACAGAATTGATATAAGGAAGTCCAATGATATTGTTAGATCTCTTTTTTCAACTGAACAATTCGATGATATTCAAATCGGTAAAGATGGAAATACTCTTATTATTACTGTTGTTGAAAGGCCCTCAATATCATTAATTGAAATTTCTGGTAACAAAGCTCTTAAAACTGAACAGCTATTGGAAAGTCTAGATGGTGTTGGCATTAAAGAGGGAGAGGTTTATAAAAGATCAACACTTGAAAAGGTTAAGTCGGAACTTGTTAGATCATATGCTTCAAATGGAAGATACGGAGCTGACGTAGAAATTAATGAAATTTTTAAGCCAAGGAATAGACTTGAAATTAGTATTGAAGTTGATGAGGGTAATAGCGCAAAAATTAAAAAAATTGCAATAATTGGCAATGAAACATTTACTGATGATGAGTTGCTTGATAGTTTTGAATTATCTGAAGGCTCATTCTTTTCTTTTTTATCAAGTAATAATCAATATTCAAGAGAAAAACTTGTTGGTGATTTAGAAACTTTGGAATCATATTATAGAGATAGAGGATACTTAAAGTTTTCTATTGAATCCTCACAGATAAGTTTATCCAGAGATAAGAAATCAATCTTTATCACCTATAACGTTAATGAAGGTGAAAAATATACTATTAATGATGTTGATGTGATTGGGGAAATACCTTTCGAAGAGGAGGTCTATATTGAAATTGTAAATAGTCTTAAGGATCAAACTTATTCTCAAGCTCAAATAACATCAATAGAAGAATTTTTTGTTAATGTTCTCGGAAACAGAGGTTATGCATTTGCAGAGGTAAAAGGAGATACTGAAATTACCGATGATTCAAATGAGGTTAAGCTTATATTTACAGTCATACCGGGAAACAAAACATACACAAGGAAAATTCTCTTTACAGGTAATGATGTTACCCAAGACCATGTATTAAGAAGAGAAATGAGACAATTTGAGGGTGCATGGACCTCAGATAATAGTATCGAAGCTGGGAAAGTTAGACTTGAAAGGCTTGGATATTTTAAAGAAGTAAATGTTGAGACTATTCCAGTTGTTGGAACTGAAGATCAAATTGATATTGTCTACAGTGTCGATGAAGAGACCACTGGAAGTGT
>CENN01009197.1_pt1 | contig 11875 bp, 10 predicted proteins | sample 530151 | NCBI WGS metagenome assembly CENN01 (sample SAMEA2591084, study PRJEB7988) | marine metagenome | isolation source: saline water (ENVO:00002010), including
GGTGGCAGCCGGTTTTCTTGAACGCGGCTCCAGCCATATTATTACCCCGACCGGCTGCAGCATCTTACGTCCGGAACTCGCCACGCTTCTGCCGGCGCTTGCCGGTCATGCTGGCCGCCATTTCCCGCTTGGCGTCACCATTGATGCGGCGGCCAACTGTCTTGATAACGGCATCTGCCTGTTGCTGCGTGGCCCTGAAGGCTGGCATGATGGCCTTCTGGAAGGCCTTGCAACATGGGCCGACGGCAAGGGGCTTGCCCGCCTGTCGGTGGCCGAGGACACAGGCCGCGCCGCACCGGAAAACCCGTCTGGTACAGTGGCGCTGACGATCTATGCCCCGGCGCCGCCGCGCCTTGCCATAGGCGGCATTGATATTGCGCCGCCACCGGGCGCGTTTCTGCAAGCCACCAGCGAAGCACAAGCCATCATGCAGGCAGATATCGCCAGATTTGCTGCTGATACCGGCCTTGCCGCATCGGCGCGCATCCTTGATCTTTATGCTGGTTGCGGCACCCTCGGTCTGCCGCTGCTTGCCGGCGGTGCACAGATGCTTGCGGCTGAAAGTGACGCAGACGCGCTGGCCGCACTGAAAGCCGGTGTTGATGCGGCCGGTTATGGGGCGCAGCTGACGATCAGCCAGACAGACCTGGCGAACGCTCCGCTGACAGGTGAAACGCTGCCACCTGTCGATCTGGCGATCATCGACCCGCCACGCAGCGGTGCCGCCGCCCAGGTAACCGCCCTTGTCGATGCATCTTCGCCGCCGCAACGCATTGCCATGGTGTCATGCAATCCGGCCAGCTTTGCCCGTGATGCCGCCATGCTGGTAGCGGGCGGCTATGTCTTTGACAGGCTGCGGATGATTGACCAGTTCCGTTTTGCGCCGCATGTTGAACTGGTTGCCGGATTTGTACGGCAGGATTAGGCTCAATTGGCCAGATTCCTGAAACAGGTCCGTCATGAAAAAACGCTCGGTCAGCATTCGCGGTCACCGGACAAGCCTGTCCCTTGAAGATCCCTTCTGGGATGAACTGCTGCTGCTGGCCAATGAAAGTGGCACGTCGGTCGCCGGATTGATCACCGAGATTGACAAGAACCGGCAGGCTGGCCTGTCGTCGGCGGTCCGCATCTTTGTGTTGCAGACCCTCAAACAAAAGGCCGCCGCTTGCAGGACAGTTTCTGGCGTGACCGATTGATAGCGTGGCGCGGTTAACAGGGTTCTGATCGTTAGCAGGAGACAACCAATGCATATCGCCATTCTGGAAACAGGCCGGATCAATCCCGCGATCGCCGATCGCTTTCCGCGTTACCCCGATATGTTCCGTAGCATGTTTGATGCTGCCAGCCTTTCTGCGACCGGCGGTGCGCCTGATACTGACAGCTTTACCTTTACCGCTGTGCCAGTCCTTGACGGCGAATTTCCTGCCACGGTGGATGATTATGATGGCTATCTGGTCACCGGTTCGGCTGCCGGTGTGTATGATGATTATGACTGGATAGACCCGCTGAAGGCCTTCATCCGCGATCTTCATGCTGCCGACAAGCCGCTTGCCGGGGTCTGTTTTGGTCATCAGATCATTGCCGAAGCCCTTGGCGGCACCTGTATCAAATGGCCTGGCGGCTGGGGTGTTGGTCCGTTTGATGTGGCCCTCGACAATACCCCGCGCTGGATGCCGCAACGCGATCAGGTGCGGCTGATCCATGTGCATCAGGATCAGGTGACCCGCCTTCCCGAAGGGGCCACGCATCTGGGTGCCACCGGGTTCTGTGACAACGCCATGTTCTATGTTGGTGATTCTGTTTTCTGCATGCAGGGTCACCCTGAATTCGAAGCCGACTATACCGGTGCGCTGCTCACCTTGCGCGAAGACAGTATCGGCACCGAAAAGGTTGCCACCGCCCTCGAAGGGCTGAAGCAGGAGCATGAAGGCATAGTCATTGCCCGCTGGATACTTTCATTCTTTGCCGGTCACGCCGCATCGCGCGCTGCCGAAACCGCTGCCTGAAGAGGCGGTAAATTGACAGCCAGCTTATCAGTTCAGATTGTCGGTTATCCAGACAGCCGGTTATCTGATGTGGCGATGACGCAAGGTGACGGACCATTGATGGCGGCAGCAAAATGACACGTGTGATCGGGCTGGATACTGGCGGCACCTATACCGATGCCGCGCTGGTCGACACTGATGCCGGGCGCGTTGTTGCCACTGGCAAGGCACTGACCACGCGTGATGATCTGTCCATTGGTGTTGGCGGAGCAATCCGCCGTATTCTGGATAATTATGACGGCGATGCCAGTGACATCGGGCTGATCTCACTGTCGACGACACTTGCTACCAATGCGGTGGTTGAGGGTGTTGGCGGGCGTGTCTGTCTTGTCATGATCGGTTTCGATGAAGACGCGCTCGGACGCGCCGATCTGGCGCGCGCACTTGGTCAGGATGATGTCTTTTTCATCTCGGGCGGTCATGCTGCTGACGGGGCTGAACAGGCAGTGCTTGATGAAGGTGCCATCCGCGCCGCTGCCAGCAAGACGGGCAGTGACGTTTCGGCCTATGCGGTGGCAGCTCATTTTGCCACGCGCAACCCGGCGCATGAACGGCGTGCCCGCGACATCATTCGCGACATCACCGGCTGCCCGGTAACATGCAGTCATGAATTATCCTCTGCCCTTGGCGGGCCGCGCCGTGCGCTTACCGCGGTTCTGAATGCGCGCCTGATCAATCTTCTCGACCGGCTGATTGCCGCCACCGAATCCATCATGACCGATCTGCAGCTGAACTGCCCGCTGATGGTGGTCAAGGGTGATGGCTCGCTGTTGCGCGCTGATTTTGCGCGTTCACGGCCAGTTGAAACCGTGCTGTCTGGTCCGGCCGCCAGCCTTGCCGGCGCTGCCTTTCTGGCCGGGGCAAAAACCGCCATGGTTGCCGATATCGGCGGCACTACCACAGATATAGCGCTGTTGCAGAATGGTGCACCGCGCCTGAAAAACGACGGGGCCCTTGTCGGTGGCTGGAAAACCATGGTTGAGGCCGCTGATATTCGCACCTGCGGGCTTGGCGGTGATTCCGAGGTATTGCCTGTCACTCGCGGTACCGCTGGCGGCCTGACCCTTGGTCCGCGCCGCGCCGTCCCGCTGTCGCTTCTTGCAACGCAATGGCCACAGGTCAAAGACATTCTTGCCGAACAGCTGGGGGTGAGCGTGCCGATGGCCACCGACGGGCGGTTTGTCATGCCGTTGATGCCCAATGGCGTACCGGGCTGGCTGACCCGGTCGGAGGCGCGACTTGCGGCCAAGGCAATCGAAATGGGACCGACCAGCGTTGCCGAAATTGCCTCGACACAGCTGGCACTGGGAGCGGTGGACAGGCTGATCGGACGCGGACTTCTTACCCTCGCTGCTTTTACACCCACTGATGCGCTGCATGTCACCGGTGATTTCGATGAATTCGATAGTGATGCCGCACGCCTCGGCGCCGAATTGATGGCCCGCCAGCGCAATGGTGTTGGCGCGCCTGTCGCCAAAGATGCAGCGACACTTGCACAGATCACCCTTGGCGAGTTGCATCGCCGTTCAGGCGTTGCGCTGATGGATGCTGCGCTTGCACATGACGGGGCTGGCGAGGGTCAGGCCAGCAGCAACCCGCTTCTGAACGAGCTGTATCGCGGCACACCGGGCACGGCCGGACTGCCGCAACAGGCAGGCCTGGTTAATCTGAAGCTGTCACTTGATACCGGCGTCATTGCGCTTGGCGCATCAGCTGCCACACATTATCCGCATGTGGCGCATCTCATGGGGGTTGATCTGACGGTGCCCGATCATGCCGATGTGGCGGGGGCTGTCGGCGCTGCGGCCGGCACCGTGCGCCAGCGTGTGATGATCTCGGTCAGCCAGCCCGACGAAGGCCGCTTCCGCGTGCATCTGCCAACCGGCCCGCAGGATATGACTGATATGGAAGCCGCCTTGCAGGCCGCCCGCGACGCTGCCACTGCGCTTGCCAATGATCGTGCGCTTCAGGCCGGCGCCACCGTCGTTGATGTCTGCCTGTCCGAAGATGTGAAACTCGTTCCGCTCAGCGCTGATCGTGACATGTTCATCGAGGCGCTTGTTTACGCCACAGCCGATGGCCGCGCTGGCTGATCGACTCCAGATCGATCCGCCCGTCTTAAACTTCCGTTAACACATACCTGCTAACCTTCACCTCTCAATATCCGGCTGTAATCACGTCGGCTGGTTGATTCAGGTGGCAGGTGACCCGTCAGCAACTGATCTGGATCATGGAAAACAGGTTCAGGAAATCCTGGCTTGAGGGACAACAGACATGACATCCGTTCTATTATTCGCCGGTTCGGTCCGGCGCGGGGCGTTTTCCAGACGACTTGCCGCAGCGGCGGGCCTTGCGGTGGCGCGTTATGGCGGCAAGCCAACGATGATCGATCTCGCCGATTATGAGGCACCACTCTACAACGCTGATATTGAGGATAGTGACGGCATTCCCCAGGGGGTGCTGGATTTTCGCCGGCTTGTTGCCACGCATGATGCGCTGTGCCTTGCCACACCAGAATATAATGGCGGAATGACACCAATCCTGCTCAACATGTTCTGCTGGGCATCGCGCCCGTCGCCGACAGATGATTTTGGCGCGGTCTTTCAGGGCAAACCAGTGGCGCTGATGGCCTCCAGCCCGGGGCGACTTGGCGGGGTGCGCGTCATTCCCCGGCTGCGTGATGCGGTTTGCGAACTTGGCATGGTGCCGGTACCCGGCTTTGCCAGCGTTGGCAATGCTGCGCAGGCCTTTTCAGAAAATGGTGACCTCAGCGATGAACAGCTGGCGCAGGGTTTGAATGGCCTTGTTCAGCGTCTTGTAAATCGTGCTGGCTAAGCCTGCCAGACGCAAAGCGGTAGAGACTTAACCTCCCGAACTGACCACCCTGACCAGAAAGCCCATTCGGATCAGAATACCGGCCCGAATCAGAAATGCCACCCGAATCAAAAGGTTTGTTGCGCCACCGGCTTGCAGCTGCCGGTAAAGGTCTTTTCGTTGCGCAATTGCACCTTTGCCGCGCGGATCGCCCCTGGCACCTTGTGGTCACGCACCCGGTTCTCGGTCCAGACCATTGTGATATCACCGTTGATACGGTCCAGAAACAGCTCGGTGGTGGCAATGCTTTCGCGTGTCATAACCAGCGGCTTGCCGTCAACGCGTGCGCGAATTTCTGGTCCGCTTTCAAGGCTTTGTGTCAACATCACATCCATATCGGTGGCGGTGATCTCGACCATCAGATCGTCGGGATTTTCCGGCATGGCCGGTGCCTTTGTGATCGTGGAATCATTCAATACCAGCGCGGCTGCCTGACCAACCAGTCCCGCATCTGCGGTATCTGTCATGCCGGCATGTACGCCGCCGCCAAGCGTGAATACCTGCTCGGGCACCAGAATGCCGCGCTCATAGGCCTGTGCCCGTACCTCGACAAAGTCCCCCTCACGGTCAACCAGCACCAGATGCACCGGGCCGTCGAATGTTTCTTCAGTACTGCTGTCGACACTGCCGGTAACCAGTTGGAATGTGCCATCGCAGACGAGGCCGGTGATCTTTGGCGGGGGCGGTGAGGACTTTTCGGCAAGCGCTATACCGCTGCCAGCAACGAGCAGCGCGAACATCGCGCCGGCCAGCTTTGTGCCAATGCGCAAAGCAGTTGCACCCGGTACAACGTCACGCGAAAACGGACCGCCTGAACCCTGCCGGTAGATAACTTGTCCCTTGCGGGAGATGTAACGCGCAAATCTGAACATGCGCGAAAATTAATATAATTAACATTTTGGTCAAAATACCTTACGCGGCTGGTACCGTCAGCATCTCTACACCATTGGTATATTTGTTATATCTCTCAATGCTGATATTCGATCCGCACGCCAGCACGCCAATCTTTTTTCCGGCCAGTCGGCTGCGCAAGGGGCCCAGCGCGGTGCCAAGCGAAGCAGCACAGGCAGGCTCCGCCAGCAGCATCAGCCGCTCGCGCATCAGCAGCATTGTGCGGGTCATGACCGCATCTTCAATCTGCACCAGCTCATCGACATGACGGCGGGCCAGTGCCAGCGAATCAGCCATCGCCATCGGTGCACCCAGACTGTCGGCAACCGTATCAACCTGTGCCAGCGCCTCTGGTCTGCCCGATTTGAAAGACTGCGCCAGGCTGTCAGCACCAACAGGTTCCACCCCGATAACCGTGATGTCCGGATTATGCCGTTTTATAGACGCTGCCATCCCGCAAATCAGCCCACCCCCGCCAACTGGCAGGATCACCACGTCAAGATGGGGCACATCTTCGACAAATTCAGCGCCGCATGTCGCCGCGCCACATGCCATGTTCAGATCATTGAAGGGATGCAGGATCCGTCGGCCTTCCTCAGCCTCGATTCGTTCCAGTTCCGGCAAGGCAGCTGCAATGCCGTCGACCAGCACGATCTCGGCGCCCAGTTCGCGGCAGCCCTCGATACGCAGCGGATCGGCTGTTTTCGACATCACCACCTTTGCTGACACACCGCTTTGGCGCGCTGCCCAGGCCAGTGCCAGCGCAAAGTTGCCGCCCGAAAATCCGGCCACACCACGGTTTCGTCGCGCCTCGTCCAGCCAGTCGACGCCCAGCAGCGCACCGCGCGCCTTGAACGATCCTGTGTGCTGGAAAAGTTCCAGCTTCATGAACATCTCGCAATCTGGTGGCAGATAGGGGGCAATCTTGCTGCTGCACAGCGGCAGGACGGGGGTGCGAATCACGCGGCCATCAATGGTCTTGCGTGCTTTATCGACAAGTTCGAAGCTGAAATTTTCCATGGTCGCCACGCTATCAGGGCCATTTCACTGCCGTCAATGACCCTGATTCCGCATGCCCTGATCCATCATGGCACCATCGCTGGCACTGCTGACGCCCGTTTCACGAATACCGTGGTAGATGACAGCCCCACCCGCCTTTGCAAGGCAGGCAGGGCCATCACACGGAGGGGTTCCAAAAACGTGATTGCGTGTGCCAGCTGTCCTATTCAGCGGCCAGCAAGGTGGCTGATTGCTGAGCTGTGTAATAGCTGATAGCAGCCCCGACACCGCTGCCCGGTGCAAAGGCAAGGCCGGCATCGCGCATGGCAAGTTCCGCTCCGCCCAGTGCCTGCAACACCATGGTCTCGTTCAGCCAGCCAAGATGCCCGATGCGGAATACCTTGCCCGCAACCGCGCCCAAGCCGCCGCCAAGTGACACACCGTACCGGTGATAGGCGGCTTTGATCAAATCATTCGCATCGCTGCCGTCGGGCACCACAATTGCCGTCACCGTATCCGATGCTGTGGCCAGATCAACGGCGCAGGGGCGAAGTCCCCAGGCGGCAACAGCGCGGCGCACACCTTCAGCCAGCCGGAAATGACGGTCGAACACATTGTTCATGCCCTCTTCCAGCAGCATATCCGTTGATTCGCGCAGTCCGCGCATCAATGTCATCGCAGGCGTGTAGGGGAAATAGCCGGTCTTGTTGGCATTCAGCATCGTCGCAAAATCCCAATAGCCGTACCCGATGTCTGTATCACCGCGGCGCAGCGACCTGCTGGCAATCTGCTGCATGCATTTTGCAGATACCCCGACAATGGCAAGGCCAGTCGGCATCATAAAACCTTTTTGTGATCCGGCCACGGCCACATCAACGCCCCAGCCATCCATGTCGAACTCAATTGAGGCGATAGAGCTCACACCATCAACAAACAGCAATGCCGGGTGGCCCAGATCATCCAGAATGGCGCGAATGGCTGCCACATCGCTGGTAACACCGGTGGCCGTCTCGTTCTGGCACACCAGTACAGCCTTGATCGCGTGGCTCTTGTCGTCTTCCAGCGCGCGGCGATAGCCATCAACGGGTGTTGCCTCGCCCCAGCTGCAGTCGATGTTGGTTACGTTCAGGCGCAGCTGGCGGCACATCTGCACCCACAGCATTGAAAACTGGCCGAATGAGGCACCAAGAACACGGTCGCCTTCGCGCAGCGTGTTGCGCAGGGCTGCTTCCCATCCACCGGTACCCGATCCCGGGAATACCAGCACATGCCCTGTTTCCGTGCGAAAGATCTGCTTCAGATCCTGCAGCAGTGGCACAATGAACTCACCCATATCGGGGGCGCGGTGATCCTCCAGCGGTACCGCCATGGCGCGTGCGATGCGGGGCGGCAGGTTGGTGGGGCCCGGTACGGCCAGTGTTCTGTTTCCAATCATGGTGTTTTGCCAATCTTTCGATTGCTCCTCGTGTTTTGTTGGCAGGATAGTTGTATTAAGCACTTCGCTTGTCACCAAGTTTCGTGTTTTTGTGTTGATTGTGTGATTTACATCTGCAAAATCTGTGGGGTTGTTAATATTTGTGTGTTCAATCGCATACCCCGTTGCGGGACACTGGCCAACAGATAGCGAGGCAAATATGGAAAAGGCGTTTGTCGGCAGCAAGCTGCGCCAGCTGCGCCGCAGCAAAAACCAGACCCAGGCAGATATGGCCACCACCCTTGGCATTAGCGCCGCCTATGTAAATATGCTGGAAAAGAACCAGCGCAGCCTGTCTGTGACCGTCTTGATGGCGCTGTCCGATCAGTATGGTGTGGACTGGCGTGACCTTGTTGCCGACAACAGTCAGGCCGTGTTGTCTGAAGTGCGCGCCGCCATGCAGGACCCGTTCTTTGCGGAAGCGCGGCCTGATCTGGATGAATTGCGCTCGGCCATCAGTCACGCCCCGGCCTTTGTCGACAGCTTCCTTGCGCTGTATCGCAGCCATCACTCGACGCTGGAAAAGATGATGCATCTTGGTAGCGAACTGATGCCGGAATCACTGGTACGCGCCTCTCCCGGCGCTGCCATTCATGATTTCTTCCGGGAAAACGGAAACCATTTCGAAGCACTGGAACGCGCGACCGAGGCGCTGGCTGCCGAAGAGCCGCATGATCCCTACACCGCTCAGCAGGTCCTGCAGAAGCGCCTTCTGGAGAATCATGGCTACCGCGTTGTTACCAGCCCCATTGACAGCCTGCCCGACACCCTGCGCGTCTGGGACGAAGCAGAACGGAAGATCTATTTGTCCGAGGCGCTAGATCATCAGAACCGCACCTTTCAGCTGGCGCATGCATTATGCTTCATCGAGTTTTCTGATGTGCTTGACGCCATTACCGGTTCCACCAGCTTTACCAGCGAGTCGCACGCCACGCGGTGCCATGTGGAACTTGCCAACTATTTCGCAGCTGCATTCCTGATGCCGTATGACGCCTTTCTCGACAAGGCAGAGGAGACCCGCTACGACCTCGACCGCCTGGCCGCCGCCTTTGCCGTTTCCATCGAACAGGCAGCCCAGCGTCTGACAACCCTGCAGCGTGACGGCCGGCGCGGTGTGCCGTTCTTCTTTCTGCGGATCGACAAGGCCGGCAACGTTACCAAGCGCTTCAACGCTACATCCTTCTCGATTGCCGAATATGGCGGTGCCTGCCCTGTCTGGAACGTCCATGTCGCCTTTCGCACGCCCGGCGTGCTGCTTCCGCAGCTTGTCGAATTGCCCGACGGGCAACAGTTTTTCACGATCAGCCGCACAACCGAACGGCCGGTTTACTCAATGGAAACACAGGACCGCCGCCTGGCCATCGCGCTGGGGTGTGAATCACAGCACGCCCACCGCGTCATCTATGCCAGCGGCCTTGACCTGTCGCCAAGCGGTGCGGCCAGCAAGATCGGCATCAACTGCCATCTTTGCCCGCGTCACAATTGTGGCCAGCGCGCCTATGATCCGATCGTGACGGAACTGACAACCGATACCAAGCGGCGCGGCGAAACCCGTTACGAAAGCTGAAAACCCACCAGGCGCACCGCTTGGCGCTGGGTGCATAGACGGACGCCACGCCTGTTGGCACAGCAGCCGACGCTCTGCTCACCCGGGAAATAAGCCATCTCGCCCACATCCAGGCCATGACAAGCATAATGGCTGTAATTGTAAATTTTTTACAATTTTCAAATTTTCATTTTTTTCCTTTTATTAATCATACGCCGGCGGTACTCCTGCGACATCTGATCACAGTAATGCCGAACAGTGCTTTGTCGGAGGGACACATGCCGCGTACAACACAAACATCGAATGACACCCCCAATCTCACCCCACAGCAGCAGGCTTTCGAGACCCACAGCCGCGCCGCCGCTGGTCGTTTCGCCAATACCGAGCGCGATTACGATATGGAAGATGTGGCGCGCCTCAGCGGGTCAATGACCTTCGACTATACATTGGCGCGGCACGGCGCTGACAAGCTGTGGCATCTTCTGCACACCGAGGATTATGTGCCGTCCCTCGGGGCGATGACTGGCAACCAGGCCATGCAGATGGTCCGTGCGGGTCTGAAGGCGATCTATCTTTCCGGCTGGCAGGTGGCAGCAGATTCGAACACAGCTGGCGGCATGTATCCCGACCAGTCGCTGTATCCGGCCAATTCAGGCCCCGAACTTGCCCGTCGCATCAACCGCACGCTGCAGCGTGCCGACCAGATTCAGACCCTTGAAGGCGAAGGTGACATTGACTGGTTCGCCCCGATCGTTGCCGATGCCGAGGCCGGTTTTGGTGGCTCTCTCAACGCGTTCGAACTCACCCGCAATTATATCGAGGCCGGTGTCGCCGGTGTACATTTTGAAGACCAGCTCGCATCCGAGAAAAAATGTGGTCACATGGGCGGCAAGGTGTTGATCCCGGTCCGTCAGGCAGTCGCCAATCTGAATGCGGCGCGTCTTGCCGCAGATATCTCGGGCGTCTCGACCATCATTATGGCCCGTACCGATGCCGAAAGCGCCAAGCTCATCACATCCGATATTGATGAACGCGACCAGCCTTTCATTTCGGGAGAGCGCACTGAAGAAGGCTTCTTCAAACTGCGCGACGCGGATTCGTTCGACAGATGCGTTGTCCGCGGCCTCGCGTTCGCACCTTACGCCGATCTGTTGTGGATGGAGACATCGACCCCGAACCTCGATCAGGCCGAAGCCTTTGCCAAGGCAATCCGGGCAGAATATCCAGACCAGATGCTGGCCTATAACTGCAGCCCGTCTTTCAACTGGTCGGCCAATCTCAGCGAAGATGACATTGCCCGCTTCCAGCGCGAAATCGGCAAAATGGGTTACAAGTTCCAGTTCATCACGCTGGCTGGCTTCCATTCGCTCAACTACGCGACATACGAGTTGTCACGCGGCTATCGCGACAGCGGCATGACAGCTTATTCCGCCTTGCAGAACGCTGAATTCGCGGCCGAAGAGAATGGCTACACGGCACATCGGCATCAGCGCGAAGTTGGTGCGGGATGGTTTGATGCCGTCTCGATGGCGGTTTCGGCCGGCACATCCTCGACGACAGCACTGGATGACAGCACAGAAGAAGCCCAGTTCACCCAGGTTGCGGCTGAATAGACCGCACCTGCCCCCATTTGCACAGCAACCGTAAACGACCCCAATCGACGGAGACCAAAATGAAACAGTCAATAGCGCATAATGACGACCAGGTAGGCGATCGCATCACCCTGATCATCCCATCACTGACAGATGCCGCCGTTCAGCTGCATCGCCAACAGATGTGGAGCAAGGGTTACCAGCTTGAATCAAAGATCGAATGCCAGACATTCTTTGCCAGTGACGGCCGTGAGATCGACAGCATGTTTGACGGCAAGGCAATGTATTCGGCCACTTTCATCAAGCGCGAAACCTGATCTGGAAAAGCCGCGTCACGCCTCGGCGGCGGGGCGCGGTATGACACCGGCATCCAGCCAGCTGTCCAGTACCGACAGCGCCGCCTCACAAAAGGCCGCATCATTGATGTGCGCGTTGAGGCGGTGCAGTTCCACAT
>CENN01195884.1_pt1 | contig 11788 bp, 6 predicted proteins | sample 530151 | NCBI WGS metagenome assembly CENN01 (sample SAMEA2591084, study PRJEB7988) | marine metagenome | isolation source: saline water (ENVO:00002010), including
GATTCAGGGTGGGCATGGGGAGCCACCACACTTCTTGCAATCCCCAATGATTTATACTAAAAGGAGATACAAATGGCAGTTTTAGACTTTCCCTCAAATCCAAGCAACGGTGACACTTACAGTCTAAACGGCATCACGTTTGTATTTAATACTACCGAAGGAGCTTGGAAAGTAGCAACAAATATTAACACAACAGAACTAAATGCAGATCTTGCATCGAAAAAGCTAGCAATCGCATATTCGATTGCTTTAGGAGGATAACATGGCAAAAGCAATTAAGAACCACGGGTACACATTAGATGTTACGGCAAACACACTCGTGCTCCCAGGATTTTATAAATTAGAAGATTTGTTTCTGATAACAAATGTTACGACGAACGCCATTATCTATAATTTTGCAGATTCTGCGGCAGGGGGTGCAGTAGCATTTGATACATCCACTGAAAAAACAACTCTAACATTTGATTTAGACTTGTCTACATTAAGTCCAGCAATGGCAAATACAGACAGGCTTCAAATTATATATGACGAAGGAGCAGCAAAAATTGATGTTCATGACTCATTATTAGATCCTGTACACAAAATAAGAGTTTCAACACCTGAGAATCTTATCGATACTGACTTTGAATACGGACTACAGCCAACAAAGTGGGAAACATTAGAGCTTTCAAATAATGTTCCTTCTTTCTATGTATCTGATGGTGACTTATCTTTGAGTATTGTAACAAGTGTTGAATCAGCCGCTGGCTCAGAGATTATAACAGTGTACTGTAGTGAACAGCATAACTTGCCTGTTGGTACTCCAATAGATGTGCAAGGACTTGCATCTAGAACTGCAGAAGGAAAGTTTCTAATTTCAACTGTTCCAAACAATACAACATTTACCTATAGAGCATTAGCAACTCAAACTATAACAGGAGTGCTTGGCAGTCTTTATACTACTATTACTCCCGGAACTTTTTATACAGGATCACAAATACCTTTTGATGCCGCAACAGGTGTTGTTACTGATGAAACTGAGCCTGCTTCTAAAATTACAGTTACTACTGAAGATCCGCATGGATTTGCTATAAATAATCAGTTTTATCTATTAAACTCTATAGGCGGAAAAGCAATTAAATTAACAAGCACTACTACAGACACTGCTGCAGATGGAAGACCTGTTGTTGATTTTGTTGATACTTTAACGTTTACTTCTTATCCTAACCGAGCAAAAACTGAAACAAGGCAAATGAAGTCACAGTATTCTCATAAATTTCTTAGCACAGATGTTGACACATCTGCAAATACAATTGCATGGACATCTCATGGACTAAAAACAAACGATGTTTTATTTTACATGCCTGCTGTCTATGACACAACAATTGGTGGCTTAAATAAATTTGATAGATACTACGTAATAAAAATAAATGACAATGCGATTAGTTTGACTCAAAGTTACAATGGTGCAGCCATAACTTTTAGTTCTGCAGGCACTTCTTACTTTGGAACTCATTCTCTGCATTTAGCATATGAAATCAAACAAAATTATTATCCTAGCTATAACTCTTTTAGTTATCATAGAACAAGGTATGCATATAATAGTACAGGATCTGGTTGGGATTTAAATGGAACTCCTCTTGGAGAAGTTTCAGGGCAAACAGTTTGGTATATACCGTTTTCAAACACTTCTCCATATCACTATAATTGGCAGAACTACTATACAAGCGGCTACGTTTATGCTCCCTGGCAAAGTAGTAACTTTAATTTTGTTACCAGTGGTGGTCTAAATGAGCCAAATCGATACAATATTTTTGAAGACTGGACTCGATTTTCAAACAATTCACACAGAAGCTACACCATAAGATCTGGTACTTCGATTCGTACTCAAAAGTATTATTATTCAAATCCTTATAACTACTACTGGTCTACAAGATATTTTTATCCAAGTGATTTATCAGAATTTTTTGTTCCAATGGTTGAAGACAGTGAAGGTGATTCTTTATTTATGTCATCACACGGGCTTGTTACGGGAGACAGTGTAACCTTAACAACTCAGTCTGCAACCTATGGAGGATTCTCAGGAACAAATCCATTAGATCAACACGTGGGATCAACAAGCTCTACTAATACCACTGCTCTTAGCACTGTTTCTGACGGTGATTATACAGTTGATGTAATAAGTGACGATAGGTTTAAGTTAAGTGGGGTAAGACTTTCTGGTGCAAAAGGATATTATAAAATTGACGGCACAAAAAGAAATGCAACAGCAAACTCTTTTTATCTTGCAAATCATGGATTAAGCACAGGAACAGATGTAACAGTTACTCAAGTAGATGGAGGAACTCTTCCAACTACAACATCTGGTACAGTTCTTCCTAACTCCTCGACTGCAACAACAGGAACAAATGTAATTTCTTTTAGTACATTAAATTCTTTCTTTACGTCTTATTTCTCATCAAGCGGAGCGGCAGGAACAAGTGGACTACAAGATATTACAACAGCTACAAATGAAAACTCTACTCGAGTTTTCAATAGTGGAGTTTCTTCTGGTAGTTCTTCAATGGACTACTATGATTTAATGTATAGTTCAAATTATGCTTACTATAGTGGATATGGAGGATATAATTTTCCGTCAGCAAATTTATATTTGAAAAATCTTAGTTCTACGAGAGGCTATAATATAGGAGCAGGAACACCTCTTGCCGGTCGTAATAATATTATCGTTGCAACAGATTGGAGTCCAAATACAACAATTGATCGTTATCTATGGACTAGAGAATCAGGACGAGCAAGTACAAGTGAGTACTGGTATGGTTATTTAAGATCTGGCTTAAGAACGCCTTACCAAGGAAGTTATAATGCGAACAGCACATGGAATAATCAAACTTTTACTGTGGGTGGAAAAACTTATAGATGGTCAATGTCGTATGCCAAGCATACTTGGGGTTCTTATGATCCTGTAATCTATATGCATGGTTATTTTCAGAACACTACTGATTGGGCTATACAAAATGCAAATACTTCTATGCAGAGGACGAGTGACAATAACTATTATACATATTCTTATATGAGTAGCTCTTATGGAGCAAAAGATGTTGTTGAGTTTGCATTATTAATTAAACTTGCAAATGGTCAGACTTGGGGTAATTCAAGTGCAGATTATAAAACTATGTTTGAAGCTATGCTTACGAATTGGAATACAAATTATATTTATCCAGCACTAACAAGCGGAAATACATATGATGCAAATGTTTTAACAAGCGATAGAATTTCACTTCTTTCTGGTCAAAATTCTGTAAATCTTACAGATGCAGGTGCTGCAAATATTGAATTTAAAACAAAAGCAGAGCTTGGAGTTACAGACGGAACTTACGCTGCTTCTGCTGTTGCAGAAAGAACATTTGATTTTACAGGAGCATCAAAGATATTTGGTACAACAATAGAATTAGATGCAACAACAGTAAATTCTGACTATCAAATTAATGTTGCAGCAAGTGGTTCTCATACAATAATTTCTGGTACAAAAGTTACTTATGATAATAATAGTAATCCAACTCTTGCAAACTTAGTACAAAGTACAGATTACTATGCAAGAGCTGTAGATGAAAAATGGCTAACACTTCATGCAACTGAGGCTGCTGCTGTTAATAATGAAAGTCCAATAGAAATAACTGCAGGTACCGGTACACACAAAGTATCGACAAAAGTAATTGCAGGTAGAGCACAAGCAAATGGAACAGTAAAAGTTGAGGCAGGTAGCAATGTTTTGAAAGGTACTACTACACTATTCAAAAGATATTTTAAACCTGGAGATACAGTATATGTGAAAGATAGTGCAACCGATCCCGGTGAGCTTGTAGAGAGAGTAGTCACATCTATAGCAGATGATACAAAAATGACAGTAAATCAACCATATGATTTTACAAACGCAACAACAACACATTTCTTGGAGACAAAAGTATATGCAAAACCTGATGGTTATTCTGTACACCGACCTTTTGATGGTGGTGTAGAAATTGCTGCAGGAACTTCTCCATTCTCACAGGTAACACGTCAAACAAGAAAGTACTTCCGATATCAGTCTGGTAAAGGTATACAGACTTCTTTGGCGATTAACTTCAACCCACCAGTAACAATGGAAAAACTTACTGGAGTTTCTGGAGCTACACCTACAGATGTGACATATGCGGTAGTAAATGCAGGTGCAGGTGCATACTCATTTACTGGAGGATCACTCTCTTCTGCTGAAAATCCTGTAATTACATTATATAGAGGTGCTACTTATACCTTTAATGTAGCTGCATCAGGACATCCATTCTATTTAACTACAGACGATGGAAGTGGTTATGGAGTAGGTACGTATGCAGGCGAATATACAACAGGAGTCACAGGATCACGAACAGCCTCTGGAACCTTAACCTTTGTTGTTCCTTCAAATGCTCCAGATATGTTATACTATCAGTGTGCGAATCATTCTGCAATGAAAGGAGTATTAGTTATTGCAGACTTCCAGTCAACAACTGGAACAGTTGTAACAAAGTATCCTCATAGATTAAAGGTTGGATCAGCAATAAAAGTAAATGGAGCTTCAGATGCTGTGTACAATGTTACTTCGACTGTAAGTGAAATTGTAAATGATTTTTCTTTTAAATATGGATTAACTACGGATCCAACTTCTACGACTCCAACAGGAATTATTAAGTATAATCTTGATGGATATAGTGGAGCGTTTACTCGAGCAGGTATGTTTGATAGCCAAAATGGATTCTTTTTTGAGTTTGATGGAACGGTCTTAAGATGTTGCAGAAGAGCTTCTACCACTCAGCTGAGTGGTACAGTTACTCTTGTAAATAATAGTGGGCTTGTTACGGGCGATAGTGCGGCAAACTTTACTGGACAGCTTCAAAATGGTGATTTTATTGTTCTTCGAGGACAGTCATATAAAATTACAAAATTAGAGTCTAAAAACACTCTTTACATACAACCACAATTTAAAGGAATTAGCACAAGTGGGGTGATTGTAACGAAGACAGAAGATGTAAAAGTTGCACAAGTAGACTGGAATATAGATCCGTGCGATGGAACAGGACCAGATGGCTTTATACTTGACAAAAATAAAATTCAGATGGCATACATGGATTATTCTTGGTATGGTGCTGGTAAGATTCGATTTGGATTTAAAGATATGAAAGGTCATATTCGTTATGTTCATGAATTTATTCATAATAATAGACTTGACGAAGCCTACATGAGATCTGGTAATCTACCTGCAAAATATGAAATTGAAAATGGAGAATCTCCAGATTACGCACCAACATTGTTCCACTGGGGTACATCGGTAATTATGGATGGTACATTTGATGATGATAACGCATACTTATTTACGGCACCGTCAAAAGCACTTTCATTCACAAATGGTGAAACTTCAGCAGTAACAACTACGGGTGCTTCAAGTCTTATAGGTGAATGGAATTATCAAGGTGGCTGGCGTAGAAACTGGTATGTTCGTATACCGGTAAATGCAAGTGATGCAACAAAGTTTTATAGCGGTCTTCAACTCTACACCGCTGATAATTCATTAAATGGACAAGAAGTTGACTATACGGCTTATTCAGGAGGAACATTCTATGTATATATTTATGTTGCTCAACAGTATAACACTCCTGCAGTATATCCAACTGTGGGAAGCGCAGTTTCACTCTCTCTAGGTGTACCTGCATCTGGTGGTAATGATGAGACGGTAAATCTTGGAACAGATACAATTCCTCTTGTATCACTTAGATTGGCTCCTTCTGTAGATTCGAATATTTCAGGTAATCTCGGTGAAAGAGATATTATCAACCGTATGCAACTTAAACTTGCAGAAGTAGGTTTGATTATTACACATGACTGTGAAGTAAAACTTATTCTAAATGGAGATTTGAGTACAATTAGCTGGGAGAATGTTGCAAGTCCTTCTCTATCACAGCTAATTAAACATAACTCAGCAGATACTGTAACGGGTGGAACAGAAGTTTTCTCTTTCCGCGCTACAGGTGGTGCAACAGATAATCAAGGAGTAAAGCTTACAAATGCAACAAACTTTAAAATTAATGAACTAATTGACTTGGGTAACAGTATACTAGGAGGAGATGGTACATTCCCTAACGGACCTGACATAATAACGGTAGCCGTAAAAGTTGTAGATACTGGCGGTATCGGAGCAAGTAATCCCTTTAAAACAAGTGGAAGAATAACTTGGTCAGAGTCGCAAGCATAAGGAGAAAATAAATGGCAGCAGTAGATTTTCCAAACAGTCCTTCCAACGGAGATACCAAATCCGTTGGAGGATTAACATATACCTATAACTCATCAAAAGGTTACTGGGACGCAGCGGCATCTGGAGGAGCAATTGATTTATCAAATATAAATCAAAACATTGTTCCAGATACTGACGTTACATATGATCTTGGCACAACGTCCAAAAAGTTTAGAGACTTATATCTATCTGGAAGCACTCTTAAACTTGGAACACAGGAGATAAAAGCGACTGCCTCAGGCATTCAGCTCCCAGAGCTTACTATTGGTTCGGGGACAACCAGCGTAAAACTGGGAGTTGATGCTAGTGGTAATGTAACTCAAACCTCAACTGTAGGAGGAACGCCACAGGCTGCCACTCAAAGTGTTTCTCTTACAGACTTGTCAGTAAGTACAGCTAGTGCAGGAACTGCTGCATTAGCTTATGATAACACAACAGGTGCTTTTACCTATACCCCTCCTGATCTCAGTTCTTATGCCACTACAGCCAGTCTTAGTTCTTATGCTACTTTAGCTAGTCCTACTTTTACTGGAACTGTTGCTGCCCCAACCCCTGCTGCTAGTGACAATACTACAGCTATCGCTACTACTGCTTATGTACAGACAGAACTTGGTTCATTCTCTAGCACTCTAGCAGGTTTAACAGATACAACCATTACAACTCCTGCAGAAGGTCAAGTTTTACAATATGATAGTGCAACAAGCAAATGGTTAAATGTTGATTCTGCAGGTGGTGGAACTACAATTGAACTAACAGCAAATGGAGCTATTACATCAGGTAAAGCGGTTGTACTTGACTCAGATGGTAAAGTTAGTGCTATACAGGCACCTACTAGCAGTTTTAGTGCACATGGATACAAGTACACTGTCGGCTCTGGAAGTACTGTTATTACTGGAAATAGCAGTGATACTGTTAGTGATGGACATACAGATATGTGGTATGATGACAATATTGATAGAGTTATCTTCTTACCTGGAAGTGCATCTCAAAAAATAGGAGCCGGAGAAATAAATGATAGCACTGGATCGATAACATGGACAGCTATTTTAACTCTACCTAACAGTTCAGCTGGAAATGCCGTCTCTTATAGAAGTCAGGGATTTTATAATTCGACTCTCAATAGAAATATTATTCTATCATATGATTATACTGCTGATAAAATTGAGGGTCTCCAATATACGTTTTCAACAAGTTCTGCAACACAAAATGTTTCTCATGTAAATTTAACAGGCACTGATGCAGTTGATTGGAACTCTGGAGACACTTTTAGAAAATACCCTATTGAAGGTACAAATAAATTTATACTGTTGTACCTAGGTACTTCATATACAGCTAGACTAAATATAATTGAAGCTACTACCTCTGGATTCACTGTTGGAACAGCAATAACTCCGACCACTGATAATCAAAGAACTTATTCTAGTAATACATATTATAATGGTCATTCCTCTGGATATTCTACTCACTCAGGTAAGGGATACTATTTATTCTTTAGAGCCTCTGATAATACCTTTGTTTATGATACCTTTGATGTTTCTGGAGCCTCTCCCGTTTTAGATGGCAATATTAGAACTACAAGTATAACCAGTGGAACTTACATTAATTATAGTTGTAGATTAGAAGTTGAAGGAAGATATGCAATTATAACAGTTGTGGGTCAAAATGATAAGGCCTATGTATTTACAGGAGAAATTGATTCTTCGACAGGAGATATAACCTTTGCAGGAACTGCAAAATCTTCAACCCATACTGGTGCTTCCAATTCTGTTACCAGAGCTGTTTTTGTAGGGCCTGTAGGATCTGGTTATTTTGCAGTAAGCTCTGGAGGAACTACAAGCGGAAGCACTCAGCCTTTATATTATATGGATGGACAAATTGGAACGAATGGCGCTCTTACTGTCGGTCAAGATTGGTATAGTCAGGCTACGACTACTGGCGGTAGTGCAATAACACAAAACGGTGGACTTGGATTTTTTAATGCAATGGGAAGAACTAAAGAAACTGGAAAAGTTATACAAATGACAGCATCATCGCAAAGCATATATGGTGCAAGTAGTTGGGCTACTCACCATTTTGTATATACTCCAAATTATGTTGGAGCATCTAATTTTGCACAGTGGATTGGTATTGCACAGTCCACAGTAGCTAATGGAGAAAATGTGCGTATTGACCTTCCCGGAGGAGTAAATGAGCAACAATCTGGGATGACAATTGAAGGAACCTATTATGTTCAAGCTTCAGATGGTACTATTGGAAGTAGTGCAACAGCAGAGCAAGCAGGTGTAGCTCTCTCAGCTACTAAGTTACTTGTTTCTGATAATACAGCAAATGCAACAGCAAACTTAAGTTTTGCTTCCTTAGCAAGTCCAACCTTTACAGGTAGCCCAGCTGCCCCAACTGCAGGTTCTGGTACAAACACTACTCAACTAGCTACTACAGAATTTGTTCAAACGGCGGTGGGTTCAGCAGGAACAGGTGCTCCTGGCATGACAAATGTTACTGTAAGCAGCTCTTCTGCAGTTTCAGCAAAAGATGCAGTTTTAGTAGAAAGTGACGGATCAGTTACTAAAATCGGAGTTGCAGGAACAAAATCTGTAGGGAACGGTGTTAGTCTTTCTGGTACTTTTGCTAGTGACAATGCAAACGCTGTAAGTAATAATCATGGAGTAAATTCCGCATTCATAACATATTATCCAGCTCAGAGTGCTTATCTTATTTATGGTTCGAATCCACAGAAGCTAATGAAAGGTGTTTTAAATTCTGATAATGATCAAATGACTGTATCAATGGCAGCAACTGGTGTAACTATGGATAATCCCCAATCATGGGCATATGATAGTGCAAATGATGTTGTTTGGCAGGGCAGGCATGGTAATGTAGAGCCTACTGTATATAAGATTACTATGGGTAGTAGTTCAATAAGTGTTGGAAGTGCACAAACACTTGGATCAACAGACCCTTCTTCTACAAATAATCAACCTTTATTACTTGAAACATCTGCTGGTGTGATGGTTCATATATCTGTTATATCCGCGAGCCAGCTTACTGCAAATGCTTTTAAAGAAGTAGGAGGTACTCTTACTTCTTCCACTCCATTTAGTATCGACTCTTCGTTTCAGTCGTACGCAACACAAAATGATGGATCTTTAACTTATTGGGCACGATATGATGCAACAACAGGATATGTTGTTGTTATTCATGGATCAAACAATGATGGCATAAAAGCAACTACATTTACAGTTAATCCATCAACTCTTGCAATCACTGCAGGAGCAACATCTCAATTATTTACTTCTGGAACAACTTTTTCAAATAGTCATGGATCAAGTTATGAGAGAGCAATTGGAAGTGGAACAGAAGGATATTCAATGTCCGAGTTTAACAGTTCTTCAAAGTGTCTTGGATTTTATTATGACGGAGACTACTACAACTCTACAACTTCTGTACTTACCGTAGATTCTTCTGGAAATGTTACTTCTGGACCCGCTTTTGTTTATAATAATGGTAGAACCGCAGGTAGCTATAGCACAAGTCAACATGCTTATAGTTGGACAGATAATCAACCTTCTGCACCAAGCGCTAACGTATTAATAGGGCAAAGCACTGTAGTACTTGTCGATGAAAGTTCCAGATACAATAGCCATTATTGGTCAACAGGCTCTTCTGCTGCTTATAGTCAGAGTCGTATGCCTCAAATAAGAATGCAAGAGTTTTCATTTAGTGGAACTACTGTAACTCGAACATATATAGAAATAAAAGCAGGAACTGCCACTCCAGCTAATAGTAGTACTTCAAAACCAGGTGGAGGTAATCAAGCAAGAGGCGGATCAGATATAGTTGTTATTCCTGGCACTTCAAAAACTATATTTCTTGGGGGTAGTCAGTATTATCAAACCTGGAGCTACAGCTCCTTAGGCAACCAAGGAAGCACACCTGGTGCAACTTCACTATACCAAAGACTTTATAGATGGGAAACTAGTGCAACTGCTGATGATGTAGGTTCATGGAAAGGTCTTGTACAAGAGGCTGCATCTGCAGGTGGAACCACAACTATTGTATATCCTCGTGGACTGTTAGTAGCCTCTGGATTTACTCCGAATACGACTTACTTTGTACAAAATAATGGTACTATTGGAACTTCTGATACTGGAACAGTTGCAGGGCATGCTGTTTCAAGCACACATTTATTAGTTGCAGACAACTCTCCTTTAAAAACTATACGTCTTTCGGAGTTGAAAACATTAGTATCAAGCAGTAGTGATTTTGCAGACTTTAAGACAAAAATCGCAGCATTATAAGGAGAATAGATCATGCCGCAAATAGTAAAAATTAAAAGCAATAATCTTGTTATTGCTCATTATACAGATAACGATACTCTTGTATTAGCGGACGATGAGGGATGTGTTTTTATAAATAAAGATGAAGCACTCTCTCTTGTTACAGAAGAGGGTGGAGATGTTATTGTACCAATGGCAATTCAAAGTATCTCACAAGACGTTCCTACCGATTTTACGGCAGAGAAATATATTTATGAAACTGAGTGGGTGTTAAAAACATAAAGGGGCCTAGTGCCCCTTCACGGTAGACATTTCTTGTTCTAAAACTGTTGAATATCCAAGAATTGCCATTTCTAAACGTTGTACTTCAATCATCGCATCTTCTAGCTTTGACTGAAGTTCTTTTATTTGACCAATATAATGAAGTGCTTCATCAGAGAGACCTTCTGGCTCTTTAGGAGCACTCTCTAAAACATTGCCAGCAGGGTCTTCTACTACATGCATTCGTTCTAGATCAAGTTCATCCTGCGTTTTCTTCCTCGACATCAGGAGTCTCCTCTTTATCTTCAGCGTTATACTCTTCAAGAACTTCTGAAAGTCTTTTTGCAAAGCCTGCATTTGACATTGTTAGTCTGTCAAGTTTACGCTTTACTTCATCACTTTCTTGTTTTATTTCATTCATTTGCATCAAACAATATTGAGCCATCTCTGGAAGTTTGTCATAATCGTATGGATTTCCATCAATCATTACAATTTTTGGTACTTCTACTTCCTGCTCTTCACCGACTTCAGTGAAATCAGCGTCTTCAATTTCTTCTGTCATACTATACTCCTATATTTCGCATTGGTTACCAACACAGGCAAACTCCTGTGAACCTATTGTATTATCTTCTACTTCTATTTTTGCCAAATCTTCCCAGTTTATTTCTTTTGGCATTGCTCCAAGAAGTTCGTTATAAGTATTTTCATCTATTTCCTCATAGGGAGCTTGTTGGTATACATGATCACTGTAAGGCAATAAAGATATACCACTACACATATCAAAATTTTTCCAAATCCATTGTGATACAGCTAAATATTCATCATCAGTATAATAGATTGTAATACTTGGCTTATGTTCACACCAGTGATCTTGATATGCTTTCCATAGTTTTAATTGTTCCATTGCACCAGTTTGTTTTACAGTTACACTTGTCTCTGGTGCTTTTACTGGAAAAGAGAAAACATCTGT
>CENN01002287.1_pt1 | contig 11547 bp, 7 predicted proteins | sample 530151 | NCBI WGS metagenome assembly CENN01 (sample SAMEA2591084, study PRJEB7988) | marine metagenome | isolation source: saline water (ENVO:00002010), including
TCGGCGTTTCTGTTAGAACAAAATTATCCGAATCCGTTCAATCCATCGACAACCATTGAATTTCACATACCCACGTCACAAATGGTCTCTTTAGTGCTTTATGATGCTCTAGGTCGAGAGGTGATGGAAGTGTTAGAAGGTCGATTACAAGCTGGGGCTCATTCTGTGAAATTTGATGCTTCTTCGCTGGCCAGTGGTATGTATCTTTATAGACTCACTGCAGCACAAAGTGGCGTCCAAACCAAAACTATGTACCTCATTAAATAGTGTGTACTCAATTTATGCTTGAATGAATTACTACTTAAAAGTCTCGATTGAAGGAATTGTCATTTTTAGCAGCGTCCTTGCCTCATTCTTTCTAAACAATCGAAATGAGGTCTCAAAGGACATAGATGTAAAAAATCAGTATGTGGGTGACCTTGTGATGATACTTGAGGAGGATATCAATCAAATGGAGTCGTTAATGACCATTCTATTTGAATCTGAAGAGTTGATCAATGAAATCCAGAATGATATTGATGCAGGACACACATTACTCTCAGATAGAGAAGCGGTTGATAAACTTCTTGGCATCGAGGTGGGAACTTCTTTTTTCACCAATGATGGCGTGTTCACCCAAATGATTGCTACTGGGTCGCTTGACCTTGTTTCAAATAAGACCCTTGTTGAGAATCTTCTTGAGATGTACAATCACAACAAAGATCGAAATACTGCAATATCAGTAGAAATAGATCAATTCAACAGAGAGTTTAAGTACAGTGTCCTCTCAAAATTTCGAATTCGTTTTGAGTATAACCTTCTTGAAGGTGAATTTTACGGGACGCGTAAACTCACAAGCTACAATTTTGATGAGTCATATTATTTATCCAATGAGTTATATGGCCTACTCTCTCAAGCCAAAACGTATTCCAATATGTATAAACGACATCTTAGCGACATTAAGGCGTTGTACAATGAATCAAAGCTCTTGGCTGAGAACGAACTTTAATCCATTTAATCTGTGACTTCAGTAACAAAAAAGTGCACAATTAAATCTTAATTTTCTTTCTACATCAATCACTTATATATCCAATCATCATTATGAAATCACTACTCTCTCTACTTACTTTCCTCGTTTTAGGTCTACCAATCTATGGACAAGGTGCTTACAAAGCCTGGGAATTTGAGGCCAAAGAAGGCGGAGAAGCAGCCATTGCAATGATTTTTGACGATATGTTTGAATCCACAGATATCAGTTATAATTCTGGTGGGTTTGTTGTTACAAGATTTGACTTTAATGGGACAAGCCCTTCTACCCACCGAATCATTGTATATGGAGAATTGTCAAGCTGGGGGTATGATGGTCGACCCGACCCGGATTATGAGGTTGCCTTAGCATTGGAACGGGCTGGTAGCCATGTGGAGCGCTGGACAAAAAGCGAGACTGGCCTCATTCTTTATACAGGAGACAAAGATTTTGAGGAATATCCATACAGAGTTATGTATCAAATGAAGGTGAGTGATGCAGATCTTTATGTAGAAGCATATACTGAAATGATGGAAGCGCTGGAGCCATTACGTGGTGATCGTCCAGCTCATCTAGGGTCATTTAACGGGGGGATTGAAAATGGTGAAACTCACTGGGCTTATATGGGGTATAAAAGCTGGAACGACTACTTAACCATTGGAGCTCAAATTCGTGCTTCTGAAGCCTATGAGATATTCTCTGAAAAGGTTGATGGGATTCGAACTGTATCAAAAATCTCCACTGAGATTAGACTCAAAGAGTATAATTAAGTTTATATGAGCTGCTTAGAAGCTCCTATTGAAAGACTGGATGAGGCCCGCAGTGAGTATTTTGAACTACTAAATACCTTTAGTCACTCTGAAGGGCTTTGGAAGCCTAGTAATGACGAATGGAGTGCAGCTGAGATTACTGAACATCTTTATTGGGCGGAACTTGGGGTTTCTAATCATATATGGAAGCAATTTTCTGATATGAGAGAAGGAGTGGCACCAGCGCAAGAACTCACTGCAAATAATGGGTTGTCATTCTCAGAGATAGTAGCTCTACATGGTAATTGTGTTGTGGATGCACCAAGGCAAACATTGCCTAGACTCAAAGGCCCATTAGTCTTTTGGAAATCCGTGCTTGGTGGATTACGCTCGGCATATCATCGTCTTGAAATTGAAATAACTCAAGATGAGGCTAGCTGTTTTGCCTTTGACCACGTGATTTTTGGGAGGCTAGACTTCTATCAGACACTCGATTTCCTATCTAGCCATATCACGAGACATAAGGGGCAAGTTCATCGCTTAGTTGATAAAATATAATCTTGATTGATTCAAGATCGACCAGGTGCTACTCTTCCTTGGTGGATTGTAATAATTGTTTAACCTGAAGAGCTCCCATTCCGTAGATACCCTCCCTCCTGCTAAACTCTTGGAATATCTCGCCAAAAGTCATCGTCTACTTAGTCAAATCGGCTTTATTCTTTACCTTGCTTTATGGCAAAAAAACCCCAACATCTTAAAATTAAGAAGCACCAACCAGTACAAGATTCAGTCCAATTACCTTTGGTAAAACAGATTATATTTTGGGTCATTGCGTCCCTGATACCTTTTCTATGTATAGCAGCTGTAGAGATTTCTTTGCGAATCAGTGGATATGAGAAGGAGAAACAAAGCCTTTTTGTTGAAGCGCCTAATTCTCCAGATTACCTTCTTGCAAATGCAAAATTTATAGAGCGGTACTTCCCATCCTTTGTTCCAGAAATAGCGCCAAATGCATTTCTCAAAGAAAAGAAGCCCAACACTTTTAGAGTTTTTGTGTTTGGAGGATCAAGTGCAGAAGGCTTTCCCTACAATTTTTACAATAGTTTTTCAGATCAACTCGAACAACAGCTTCTGCTAAATACACAGGGGTTGAATATTGAGATCATAAACCTAGGCATGACGGCTGTCAACAGCTTCGTTATACGTGACCTGTCGCCTCGTATTCTAGCCTATGAACCCGATGCGGTCATTATCTATGCTGGTCACAATGAATATTATGGGTCATTTGGAGCTGCAACAACGCAATTTGGATTTACTGATTCCATTCGACTTAAGCACACAATCCTTTGGTTAAAAAATTTACGCGTGTATCAGGTGCTCGAGCAATTGTTGAGCTGGGAATCAGAAACGAATGGAATGACAGGTGTGCCGAACCAAGATGATGGCATTGGCGAGCAACGAACGATGATGGCTAAAGTGATTCAAGATTCGAATATTCCTGTTGGAGGTGATGTATATAATTTAGGAATCCGTCAATTTGAGGTCAATATCAATGATGCACTCACCACCTTCAAAAAGCAAGAGATCCCTATCTATCTTGGCACAATCGCTTCTAATCTCAAAGACCAAAAACCACTCACGGATGACTCACTTGCTATGTCTGTATTTGAAGAGGCTCAAATGCTTTATAAAAGTGGGGATTTCACCCGTGCCTTTCAAGAATTTGAAAGAGCAAAAGAACTCGATGGCATAAGATTTAGAGCTCCATCAAAAATTAATGAACTGTTACGCACCTTTTCTAAATCAGAGGGAATAGAATTGGTCGAAACCCAAGAAGTTTTACGACAAGCGTCTAATAGTGGGCTTGAGGATAGCACACTTTTTATCGATCATCTACATCCCAATGATCGTGGACACAAACTGATGGCGGCTTTATTTTTTGATGCTCTACGCACGCACCCGACAATCGAACGCGCCTTACAACCAAATCCAATCCAGCCTCCTCAATCCATTAGTACCTTTGAGAAAGCCTATGCAGAGGTGAGTATCGGCCGGCTACTCGTTGGTTACCCTTTCCAAAAAGGGATAAGTCTTGAAGAGGAATTGGATGCTTATGAGCACATATATCAATCTTATCTACAAAAAAGTTACATCGATTCGATTGCTGCTGTTGCTTCAAAGGAGCAAGTCTTTGTACCTGAAGCTCTTTCCAAAGTAGTAGTCTTAGCACGACAGCGAGGAGATACAATGGCGGCAGTCACACACTCCTATGACCTTCTTAAGTGGCAATTACGGTCTATTAACTTGATCGAAACCACAATCGAATTCACGTTGAATAGTGGTGAAAATAAGGGTTATTTGATCAATCTACTGCACCAAGTCTTGAATGATGGCAATAAAGACCCTCGATATGTGGATCTTCTTTCCTCACTTTATCTACTCAATGAGCAGCTCGATCAGGCAGAATTTTGGTTAAAAGAAACTGAGCGTTTGGCACCAAATTCACCTCGTTTATTGTACAACTATTCTAGATTTTATCTCTTGAGTGGCGATAGTTTAAAGGCACGAACGTATTATCAACAGTTTTTGGAAACTCAAAGCAACCGCCCCTAATCTGCAGCAGACTATCCAAACGAAAGACCTACATCACTTCACGATTTAACGACTCATGCACCGCTTTTTTGTGTTGGTGACCACACTTCGTATATCTCTCGGAACAGCTCCATATTGATTTCGATGTCAGCTTCCCTTCTTAGTGAATCGACTTCACCTCGGATAGCTTGGTAGACTTTATAAGAATGTTCTAGGTCTGACACCTTAGTCGAGACGCCTACCTCCTCTATACTACGCTGCTCTACATTCAACACAAAGTACCCTTGATCTGCTGTATAGGAAACCGTAGGAGTTTGAGGCACACTCTTCAAAACAAGGTTGTAATCAGACTCATTTTTATCCAGGACACCTGACGCTGGCGATGTATAGCCCTCGATTGTGGCAGGGTCTGTGCCTTTAGAGAGGCGCTGCACAATCCTCTGTGCTTCATCTAAACTACCAGCATTCACTTTCCAATACGCTGCCTTCAGTACAATGTCTTTAGAGGATGTCAAGCGTTCACGAAAGGTTTCTGGAACCTGCACCGCTTGTGTATCAAGTACAGCCTCCATTGTGAGTTGATACTGCTGAAGTTGTGAAAGAATGTCTGTAGCACGTAATTCTAATGCTTTTTTTACTCGTTGATCTTGAGCATAATCCTCACTCAAAGCCTTATCTAATAATACTTGATTTCTCATACCCCTTCCTACCGATGCACCTATGCGAATTTTCGACTCTTGGAAAGACAGGTAAGGAAGCCAGTCTATATATTGTCCAAACGTAAAGACGCTTGGAGATTCATCAATGGTATAGGTCGCCAACACTAGGTCTTGGTCTAATTGATTTGCTAATGAACTCACTCGACTATCTGTCCAATTACGCTCCTCAGATTCTAATAAAGGCTCTTCATTGATAATCGCATCACTGTCAAGATCATTAATCGCATTTTGAAGTTGCAAGAGATTCTCACGATTGACCTCAACATCAAGTTGATTCATTAGATTATATACAAACTCGCTCGATACTAGCCTCTGTCTTCTTAGTCTAAGCTGACTCTCTACTCCTTGTTTGCGGTATTGAAAATCATCCTCTGTAAGCAAGGCAGGGAATTCGACTCGTTCTGCAAATAGAATATGGTATCCAAGTCTACTTCGCACAGGTTCTGTATAAGTGCCTTGAGGAATGGAATATGCAGCCTCAGCAACATTATCATCTGCACCGAAGTAGCTAATTGGACCAAGGTAACCTGCTAATGAATCATAGGTCGATGTTGCATAAAATTGATTGGCAACATCTACAAACTCCATTCCAGATTCCAACGCCTGCCATGCACTATCAAGATCTGCTGGGTCCTGTGAGAACAATTGCCTTACATAAACTTTTCGTTGTCTTTTAGCATATGCAAGACGAATTTCATCCTCAGTTAGAGGGTTAATTTCTTGCTCCATCTGATCGATAAAATAGACATCAATAATTGACTTACGCTCTTGATGCTCGATTGCTGAGCGATAAATTTGATGATCTAGCATACCTTTTGAAGCAGCAGATTGTGATAAAAGAATATTGTCTATCATCTTGTTTAGATGAGCATTCCTTTCGGACCTACTATCGTGACGACCTGTTGCAATAAGGCGTTCTGTATATGATTTCTCAAATTCATATACAGTTCTCTGCACATCATTCACCTCAAAGAGAACTTTATAATCTCTGCTTTGTGTCTCCTCTTTGGGTGTGCATCCACCAAACACAAGTAGAATGGCAACCAGCAATGAAAGAAGTTGAGCAATGCTACCTGAGTCAATGGATTGGCGGCTGATGGCTCTAACTTCTTTGGATAAGGCTACCTGCTCTCGCAGATTTAATCTCATTAATAATAGAGCTTGATATCAATAGTGGAGGTTTGCCCTAAATATTGGAAGGGAACATGAGAGAAGTCTACTCCAATCGCAATTCCTGAGGAAGAACGTAATGTAAAACCAGCACCATAAGTCAAATGGGAATCTACATTGTCACCTAAAAATAAATCGCGGTAACCACCTCGTAAGTGTAATTTTACTGTATTCGTTAGGTAGCTCAGTTGTGTACCTGAGTCGAGATTAATTTGATTATCGTTGGTTTGCTGTACCTCACTTAAAAGAAGAAATTCAAAATTATCTCGCTTGATTGCAGGTAGCATCAATCCAAATCTGAATGAAAGAGGTAGTTCCCAATTATTGAGTTTGACGTTACTAATGATACCGTCATTATTTCCTTCACTTATGGGGTCTAAATCTACGTAGGCCTCTGTATTATTCCCACGCATGGTCATATCCTGTCCAAAGTTGGTAATTGAAGCACCAATGGTAAGGCCATTTAGATAGTCAGTTTTTAGTAAGAAACCCATGTCAACAGCGACAGCCTCAGATACCATATCATAGATTTTTTGTTGGACATATTTTACAGTCGTGCCAAAATGAAAAGAATCTGTAAGATTTTGTGCATATGTGAGACCTAAGCTCAAATCATGGGAACCAAATGTTGCCCCAGTACCCTCCTGCATTTCGACAGTACGTACATCCATGCGCCCATAGTCAATATAATTGAGACCTATGCCAATACTTTGACCTTCTTTTCTTCCTACCGGAATAACGATTCCTGTTCCATAAATATTAACATCTACAAAATATTCGCTAATACTTATAAATGTGGATGCATATGAATCACCCTCATTACGAACGGATATGCCTGCTGGGTTCCAAAACAGTGCCTCAGCTCCAGACACATATACGGTATTGGCATGCCCCAGTGATGTTCCTTTAGCACCTACACCCAGCGTCAAGAAAGGGGCTGCAGTGGTGGCAACCCTACTTTCTTGTCCCAATTGTGCTTTTGCAGTACCTGATGTAAGAAGTAATACTACAAGTGTGAGGATGATATTAAGTTGCATTTTCATATGTATCAAATTATGTATCGGACCGGCTTTTCTACTTGATGATTGCAAATTTATCCATGTACTCTCCAATTCCAGGTGCTTCGACATGGTAGAAGTAGATGCCATATGCTACGTCCTCACTATCATTAGATCGGAGGTCCCAGGAAGCAGATCCATCTTCAAAACCACCCTCATGGTTTATCGTGCGTACTAACTCCCCACGAATATTGAATATCCGAATTGTACAAGACTGAGGTAAGTTGAAAAACTCAATACGTCTTTCACCTCTACCGATGGACCCACTTTGACGTTCCCAAGATGCTGCTCCTAGGTATGGGTTTGGAGCGACATAGATGTCTTCTAAAGATCCACTAGCAAGTTCGTTGTCAATTACCTGCTTACGCATCGTAAATTGGAAGATATCGTCACGACCAAACGGTCTAGTCGTTGATATTCTGAATTTATCTCCTGGGGATGGATCTATATCTTGAGTACTTCCATTATCCAATATGTTTATCATGAAGCGATACTTCACCCGATTCCTGTCATCTCGTTCTGCCAAAAAGAGAGCGTCACCAGAATTAAGTTCATCATTATCATCTCTATCCAGTATAAACAAGTCGGCTAGCTCACCTGTAATGAGATTTCGTGCAAATATTGGAATCTCAAATCGAGCAAACCCACTTCCTAAAATTCTTGGTGAACGATAGGTACTATCAGATGGATTAACAAAATACACTTCATAGTCATGGTCAGTACGAACAAAATTCGTAGGATTGCCATCTCGATCTGGGGTTATGGCTAATCTCCAATTAGTAGAATATCCATCTAACTGTGCTGGATTTAAGTCAAATAGCTCATTTTCTTCTCCCTCATTAGATACCCAACCAGACTTGTTAAAGATAATGTTACCAGGATTATCATTTATAAAATTGACAATAAACCCGTCAACAATTTTAGAGGAACTTTCAAATATATCAGACTCAGCGAGAACTTCACCTCCAGCCTCTCGTATGATATAACCTGTGGTTTCACGCTGAATTCCAACAGAAGACGCTGAATCCGTAAATGCAACTTCATATAGTTTAGATTCATCTACCATATCCTCTACTGCAATTGATAGTGTGGCATACCCTGTCCCAGTTCCTTGCGTGACCTTTGTCAAATCTGATGTGCTAGCACCTCCGATATAACCCGCAGGTTTCGTCGTTGGAATCACCATTGCTGCGTTTTGAGAGGTTCCCACAACTGCACCTGCCCCATCTACACTGATTCTAAATGTATTTTCTTGTGGATCTATCCCAGGATCGTCTCCACCACTAGACGGGATTCCTCTGTCATATGCAACCAATGCGTAATAGTAAAGCTTCCCATTGGTGACATCATTGTCCACGAAATAAAACTCTAGGCCAGAGTCACTTCCAAGATTGTACACTGCTTCTCCACCCAGTACGCGAATTGGTCCTCTAAGACCATTATTTAAATCCCATTGGGCTAGTGGTTTATAGAACGTAGGTGTGCCGTTTACGTCTGATATTGTGCGTGCATCACTTAACAGGTTGTCAGTTCCTTTGTAGAGTCTATACCCTTCAAAATCAAAATCTTGCAAAAATCGGTCAAAGCTATCAAGTGATAAGTTATCCCATGATAAAACAACTTGCTCATCACCTGGAACAGCCGTTAGAGTAGGCATTATTGGAGGCTGAGCAAAATTATAGTCCGAGTTGTAGATATTTTGAACCGTTCTTCTGTTTTTGAAGAAGTCTTGTTCATCGTCACCAAAAATCCAAGCCGTTGAGAAAAAATCAGTTGATTTTGCATCCACTTTGTCTTCAGAGAATAACTCAACTTCACCTGATGTAAATAATATGAATGGCTCATTAGCTACTACAGTAGGAGGCTCAACATAATCAGGATTGGAGAATAGCGTTGCCTCAATTCTTTCAAACATCCAGTTATCATCGCGCAAGTTATCACCACTCTCATAGAAGGGGCGAGTGTTAAGGTCGAATCCTGTTAGACCAATTTGATCAGATTCATCAACATCGAGCTCGTTATAATTTGGCTCCCCATTGGTTGGCATGCCATCACCTTCCCCTGTATCAGGACCAGGATAGTTAAGATCAAAGGGGCTCAACCCATCTGCACCCACATCATTATTCAGTTGCTCACCAACATCCCATATCCCGTTTTCATTTGTATCGGAAAACCCAATCCAATCCATATTTTCATCAGTCGTATACCAAATTCCAGCTTTGTAGGCAGGACGCTGTTCAATGGACTCCCCATAAAATAGCTCAAACTGGTCTGCATCGTAGTTAGCTGCGACATACGATTCAATTTGTGCGGGAGATGTGAGTACTTGGTAATCTTCAAGGAAACGAGATTCATCCGTTATACCATCTTGGTCATCGTCTAGTTCATTGACGTCATTAGCGGGCGATTCCAAGAATGCAAATCCCGCATATCCTAATTCATAACGAGATTCACCTGCATTGGTAGGATCGCCAAGACCATCAGAATCCCAGCCGTAAACAACATCTAAAAACGGATCATATGATGCATTATCGTCTTCCTCATCCTGACCCAATCCATAATCGACAATTTGCGAAAAAAATAGACGGCTTTGGTCCTGCTCACTTTTGTTAGTGATTCTGTATATGATAAACATGGCATCCTCAGCTAGCACATTAGCCCACTGAAATAACCGAATTTGAGTCTGAAGCCCCAATCCTCCCATCGTTGGGTCATTCAGGGGGCTAGGATAATACACTCCAAGATTGGAATGAGGTCCTTCTGTTTCAAGGCCTACAGCATATTCAAGGTCTGAAAAATCATCCATCACATAATAGGACTCCTGATCAGAACTTGGAAAACGACCATCACGACCATTCCAAGTTCCTGGCCACCCACTATCATCCTCATAGATTCTGTCAGGCCAAAATTCAGGCCAGCTATCTCTATCATTTGAGAGTGCTGGTACAGGCGCTGAACCTAATGTTATAGGATCAATACGATTTGGGTTGTTAAATCCAGGAAGTGGCAACCAACCCCATAAATTTCCTGAATAAGGACTAGTCCTCGCACCGGCTTCTCTGTAATTGATAATTACTGGATTAAGAGTGATATCTGGTCTAAAATTTGGATCACTAGTGATAGAAACATAATCATCAAAGGTTTCAACACGATCTGGTGAAACCCCATCAACGTAAGCCGAAACCAGCACGCCAATTCCATCAATATGACGCCCACCTACGCCACGTGGCCAAACACCCCACGGTAAGTCATTCCATCTAGAAAGCTCACCATGATTTCGAAAATTGGTTTCGATGAGATTACCATCGATAACACCCCGTGCGATATTATTAAATTCACCTCTGTAAACAACTCCATCCAGCGAGTCTGGGATCGTCTGTTGAGCAAGAACAGAGTCTAGGGGTGCAAGTACAACAAAAAATAGTACAGGCGTAAAAAATTGCTTAATCATCCGTTTAGCCAATATTAGAATTTATAGCTTAACCCAACTTTAATATTACGAGGAGCGCCTCTTCTACTTGGGTCTAAAAAAGATTCCTGTAATGTATTTAATCCTCCAGGAATAGTTCCATTATTCACGAGTCTTTGTAAATCTGTTGATTCATCAGCAAGCCCTGTATCAACGTAAATTCCAAAGTGTGGAGCGGTGTCAAACACGTTATTGACCTGCAAAAATAACTCTAAGTCTAGACCAAGTTTTGGGGGTTTGTAATATGCACGAATATCAGAATTAAACCAGGTAGGCGTATCAAGGTTATTGGGGGTAAGCGATGTAATATTGTTACGCTCTGAGGTGTAAGGCGTACCTGATTGCAAACTATTTATCGCTGACAATGTTAGTCCAATATTACTGTTCCACGTCAGTGTATTATTAAGAACATTTCTTCGATCCCAATTCAAGCGGTTAATACTGATAATTTCTTCTGAGTTGGTAACAAATCGATTAAATCTCTCCGCAGGATTCGATGCTGAACCACTTGCAAACTGAAGCGTGTAATCAACTGTCCACGATAACGGCCCTCTTCCACGCTCAAAAAGAGAGAGAGTAAATCCTTTTACCGTACCATAATCGATATTTTCGAGCCGTCCAACTGGCACGCCAATACTTCCTCTAACCGCAGTCTGGCCAGAAAGCTCACGGATATCCTTCGAAAAGATGGTTAAATCAATGCCCATACTCTCGGATAGACCTTGTTGGAGCCCCACTTCGAAGTGTAGTGTGCGTTCAGGTTCTAGGTTAGCATTCCCAATGG
>CENN01020622.1_pt1 | contig 11518 bp, 7 predicted proteins | sample 530151 | NCBI WGS metagenome assembly CENN01 (sample SAMEA2591084, study PRJEB7988) | marine metagenome | isolation source: saline water (ENVO:00002010), including
TCTGTGATCCATGCAATCGGGAGTAGTACCAGACTGGCGGTGACCATCAACGCGGTAAGTGAGAGATACTCTCCGACGTGTGGTGCGCCGTGTGCCCGATGAAGTAAAGCACTGGCATAGCAAACGGCAGAAAAAAAGCCCAGCCAGCCCCACTCAATGAGTTGATTTCAAGATGTCCAACATCCACTGCAATGACTAGTCCAAGTAAAGACGTCAGCATCGTGACTGTCTGAATGGCGGACGTTTTAATTCGTAAAATCGATGCAGAATACAGACTCACAAATAATAGGAACGAAAAAAATAAAATCACCGCAAAGCCAAACCCGATGCCATATCCAGCCTTGTAATAGCCAAGGCCGGCTCCTGCGAAACCGAGATCCAACCAGCCATGGCGAAGAACATAACCGAGATTCAAAGTAGTACCTACTCGCTCGGATATGAGTAATAAAAATGCGGCAGGAACTCCGTATCGAATGGTATTGAGAGCCAGTGGATCAACGTCGAACGATTGCAATTGAGCACCGAATATCGGCTGGATTCCGAATAAGACGGCTGAGACAAGAACGCAGAATGCACCGAGCAGATAAGTTTTCCGAACCAAGTGCGTCCTCCACAGTTAAATCGGATAATATCGACTATTATCGAGAGTCTTTGCGATTAAACGGCATCTTCATTTGCATTTGATTCAAACATCCGACCGCAAATGTCGTAACTTGGCATGTGACATGGTGATCCATTGGTCACTATTCCGGTTATCAACTGATTGAAGCCCAAAGAGTACCGGACGATGATTGAACACAACGTTAAGCGACACATCCGGCAATTGGTCGACGGTGATCTATCTCACAGAGATCTGCTCATCGAACACTTACATTGCATCAATGATTATTTTGGATGTCTGCCAAAAAATTACATGGCATCACTGGCCGATTTGATGGGTCTAGCACACGTTGAAGTCTATGAAGTCGCATCCTTCTATCACCACTTCGCAATCGTTGAAAAAGTGCCCGATCATTCGAGAGTGACCATACGGGTTTGTGACAGTTCCAGTTGTTGTATGGCCGGCAGCGCCGATCTGCTCTCAGCGTTGCAACAGCTGTCCCTCTACGATCAGCGATTCGTCATTGAGCCGGTTCCATGCGTGGGCCGATGTGAGCAAGCACCGGTGGCCGTCGTGCACCAAAATCCAATTCCTCATGTAACCGCTGAGGCCATTTTAGAAGCGGTCGAAGCTGAGCAATTCAGCCACCCGGAGGCGCTCCCAAACCGAACAGTGTTTAGCCCCGTTGAGGTCGTCGAGTCACAAGGCGGTTTGGCGCCGGTTGAATTGACCACGCATCCCGACTGGGTCGGTTTAGATCACTATCAAGCACGCGGCGGTTATGCGCTGTTAGCGGGTGTTCGTGACGGGTCAATCAGTACCGAAGGGTTGATGACTAATCTTGCAAATTCATCACTTCGCGGTCTGGGCGGGGCCGGTTTTCCGGTTGGTAAGAAATGGCAAATCGTCTCAAGCTTCCCAGGACCGCGGTATTTGGCGGTGAATCTTGACGAAGGAGAGCCCGGTACATTTAAGGATCGGACCTATCTTGAGCGTGATCCACATCGTTTCCTTGAGGGCATGCTCATCGCCCAACGCGTCGTTGGAATTGACCGCTGCTATATCTACTTGCGAGACGAATATCACGGTTGTCGACAAATACTGAATGCTGCATTGGATGAGTTGATCTGTGCACAAATGATTGAAGCCGGCGCAGTGCAGGTTCGTCGTGGAGCCGGTGCGTACATCTGTGGCGAAGAGTCCGCCATGATTGAATCGATTGAGGGCAAACGCGGCGAGCCGCGCCATCGTCCTCCCTATGTTGCGGAGACCGGATTGTTTGGACGACCTACTCTCGTCCACAATTTTGAGTCGCTGTACTGGGTTCGTGATATCTCTGAACGAGGCGCTAACTGGTTCAATGCATTCGGCCGGCATAAACGGCGTGGATTGCGAAGCTTCAGCGTGAGCGGCCGGGTGAATCGTCCTGGAGTTAAGATTGCGCCTGCCGGTATATCAGTCATTGAATTGATCGATGAATATTGTGGCGGCATGGCAGACGGGCATACTTTTTATGGCTACATGCCAGGTGGTGCCTCGGGCGGTATCTTGCCGGCACATCTCGGATCGGTGCCACTCGACTTCGATACTTTGCAACCGTATGGCTGCTTCATCGGATCGGCAGCCGTCGTGGTTTTGAGTGAAGTCGATCGGGCTCGCGATGCGGCATTGAATGTAATGCAATTCTTTGTCCATGAAAGTTGTGGGCAATGCACACCGTGTCGGGCCGGCTGTGAAGCATCTGCTCAATTAATGCAGGCCCCTGTTTGGGATCTCGACGCGTTGGGTAATTTGGGTGATGTGATGCGAGATGCGTCGATTTGCGGTTTGGGACAGGCTGCGCCCAACGCGGTGGCGTGTGTTGAGCAGTATTTTAATTCAGAGGTGTCAAATGGGTGAAGTGTATCCCGACAAGTCGGTGCATTTTGTGCTCAATGGTCAGAGCCTAGAAGTACCGCAGGAAACGACGATACTGCAAGTGGCTCGTGATCACGGATGCACGATTCCGACCTTGTGTTATCGCGATGGCTGTCGGCCGGATGGGAACTGTCGCGCTTGTGTGGTTGAAATAGAAAACGAGCGTGTATTGGCTCCAAGCTGTCGTAGGACGGTGTCCGAGGATATGGTTGTATGGACGGACTCTGAGCGAGTTCAAAAGTCTCGCGACACTGTTTTGAGTCTGTTGGCCGTGGAAGGTGGCCACGCAGAGGGACCAACGAGCGCGGCAGTCACTGAAAGTGAGCTGTCAAAATGGCTGGATGTGTTTGAGATTAGGCCTGCGAGCCCATTAGGACGCGCTTCTCGTACTGCGGTGGATCAGTCGCACCCGGGCTTCACTTTCGATGCCAGTGTTTGCATCAACTGCGATCGCTGTGTGAGAGCCTGTCAGGAAGAGCAAGTCAATGGCGTGATTGGAGTCTCTGGACGGGGTGCTGAGACCCAGATTATCTTCGGTCTTGATGATCCGGTGGCAGACAGTCCCTGTGTTGGCTGTGGCGAGTGCGTGCAGGCATGTCCAACCGGTGCGTTGCGATTGCCTGAGGCAGTCGTAACCGATGATCAAAAGAAAGTAGACTCGGTGTGCCCCTATTGTGGCGTGGGTTGTGCACTGACGTTTTCAGTGCAAGACGATCAGATCATTGCAGTTGAGGGGCGGGACGGGCCTGCAAATCACCGACGTCTGTGCGTGAAAGGTCGGTTTGGCTTTGACTACATTGCAAATCCGAACCGCTTAACACGTCCATTAATCCGTCGGGATGATGTGCCGAAAGATCCCGAACTCTTACAACAAGCGGAGCTGGGACAATTCGATTGGCGCAGCGTCTTTAGGGAAGCGACTTGGGATGAGGCGCTGGATATGGCAGCCAATGGTCTGCGCCATATCCGAGACCAACACGGCCCTAATGCGCTTGCGGGATTTGGCTCGGCTAAAGGCAGTAATGAAGAAGCCTACCTGTTTCAAAAGTTCGTGCGGACAGCGTTTGGTTCAAATCACGTCGATCATTGCACGCGACTGTGTCATGCATCCAGTGTTGCCGCTTTGCTGGAATGCATCGGCTCAGGTGCGGTTAGCAATCAAGTTCAAGATATTTTGGAGGCAGACGTCGCGCTGTTAATCGGCTGTAACCCTACAGTGAATCACCCAGTCGCCGCAACCTGGATGAAGAATGCGGCTGACCAAGGTACACAATTGATTGTTGCTGACCCTCGCGTGACCGAGATCAGTCGGCATGCTACTGATTTTCTGCAAATTAAGCCGGGATCGGATATTGCGTTGGTGAATGCCATGCTGCATGTGATTGTGGATCACGGACTGATTGATGAATTATTCATCGAGCACCGTGTCGGAGGGTTTGATCAGTTTAAAAAACACATTCAACAATTCTCACCGGACGTCATGTCACCCATTTGCGGTGTGCCGGTTGAGCAGATTGTCGCAGCAGCAACCCGTTATGCAACAGCGGAACGAGCCATGATTTTCTGGGGTATGGGTGTGTCACAACATACGCACGGCACCGATAACGTGCGGGCGTTGATTGCCTTGGCAGGTATTACTGGTCAATTTGGACGTCCCGGTACCGGGCTTCATCCGCTGAGAGGACAAAATAATGTGCAAGGAGCCAGTGACGCTGGCTTGATCCCAATGATGTTTCCGAACTATCAGCGTGTGACGGATCCAGAAGCGCGCGGCTGGTTTGAATCATTTTGGGGGCAATCACTCAGTGCAACGGCAGGCTTGACGGTGGTTGAAATTATGTCACGCGTCGAGCATCCAGAGACTGAGGCAGAGCGGATGCGCGGGCTCTATGTCATGGGCGAAAATCCCGCAATGAGCGATCCCGACTTGACGCATGCGCGGAGCGCCTTGGCGCGTCTTGAGCATCTGGTGGTGCAGGATATTTTTCTAACAGAGACCGCTTTGTTGGCCGATGTTGTGTTACCGGCCAGTGCTTGGCCGGAGAAAGTTGGCACGGTCACGAATACCGATCGTATGGTGCAGTTGGGGCAAGCCGCCGTGCAGCCTCCGGGTGATGCCCAAGCCGATCTGTGGATTATTCAACAACTGGCGAAGCGTTTCGGGCTCAACTGGCAATATGCGGGCACTTATCACGGTGTGGCTTCGGTATTTGAAGAAATGCGTACCACAATGGGTTCCCCGTTTGCCGGCATCAGTTGGAAGCGGCTACAACGCGAACAAACGGTGGTTTATCCTTGTGAATCCGAGGATCAACCGGGCCAAGGTGTTGTGTTTATTGATCGTTTTCCAACCGAGTCGGGCCGGATGCGTCTCGTACCGACAGATTATCGAGGACCGGATGTGGTGGTTGATTCCGAGTATCCAATGGCGATGATTACCGGCCGTGTGTTGGAGCACTGGCATACCGGCAGCATGACGCGTCGTGCGTCGGTGTTGCATCAAATAAATCCCGTACCGGTGGTCTCAATGCACCCAGAAGATGCAAGTGCAATCGGAGTGCAGCCGAATGGCTCTACGGCGGTATTGATCCGATCACGGCAAGGTGAGGTGACTGCATGCGTGCGAATCGACGAAGCCGTAGCTGTAGGAACGCTATTCATGCCCTTCGCCTTTTATGAGGCGGCCGCCAACGTGTTGACAGCAGACAAGCTGGACCCCACGGGGAAAATTCCAGAGTTCAAGCACACCCCGGTATCGGTGCAAAAAACCACCGCACAACCAGTCGTGTCGGGTTATACCTGATGAGCTGTACGTTTCACCAATACAAAAATTCCCGCACCGGCAATGCAGGCACCACCAATGACGGTGGGTAAATCAGGTGTTTGGTTGAAAAAGAAGTAACCGAGACAGATCGCAAACAGCAACAATGTATAGTTGAAGGGTTGCAGGTGTGAAGCCGGCGTCCGAGTGAGCGCGGCGATTAACAGAATCTGTGCGATGACGCCGAGAACTCCCATCGTAAAAATAATGATCCATTGTTGAGTGCTCGCGTCTACCCAGAAGAAATAGCTGACTATTGAACAGGTCATGGCGCCAACAAGCCCGCTGTAGAGTAATGTAGTAGCCAAATGATCGATCTGAGTCACATGCCGAGTCACGATCTGATGCAGTGCGCCGAGGACGGCAGCGGTCAAAGGGATGAGTGCCTCAATGGCAAACACACCGGTCCCTGGACGGAGGATGATGAAAGTCCCAGCGAGGCCCAGTAGCACGCCGATGATCTCAGGCCGTCCCAGCGGTTCACGTAAGAAGACGGCAGCTAATAAAAGAGCCCAGATGGGAAAGGTGGCAAATAATGCATGGGACTCGGCTAATTGCAAAAACTTCAAACCCACTAAAAAGACGCCCACTTCGGCGACTGTGAGCAGTGCGCGTGTGATTTGCAGTTTGGCTATGGGCGTAAGCAGAGCCTGCCGAATCCCGGTGCGTTGCTTCGCATAAGCCAACGCAAAAGCGAAAAATAACCAAAACCGAATGGCGAGTATTTGCGAGACATGAATCGAGTCAATGAGCAGAATGGCCAGTGAATCGATGACCGCAAAACAAAACATGGTTCCGGTCAAAAAGCTCGCTCCAGTGAGCGAGCGATGGGTTTGGGCAGTCAGTGGACTAACTCCAAGGGAAGGGGCTGTTTGAGGTCGGATGCAGCGCGCCCTCTTCGAATCGACTGAAATGAAACGGTTCGATCAGTTCTGAGCGTTGCCCGGCCATCAATTCATCGGCGATCAGCTGACCCATTTCAATCATTTTGTAACCGTGATTGGAATCTGCAAGGAAGGTCACTTTTGCACAGAATCGATCGAATACTGGGAAGCTGTCGGGTGTAAATGCACCGACGCCACCGGAGGGTTCTTCTTTAAATTGAGGGACTATGCCTTCAAAGCGTGTTTGACAATGCGCAAGCGCTGAGACCCACATTTCAGCGAATTCCTTTCCAACAATAAATTCCGGGGACTTGGGTCCATAGGGATTGACGCGCACCGCATCGGGATCTGTATCGATTTCAAAAGGTGCTGCACCGCCTTGAATTCCACCGAAATTGAAGTCCGGTTTGTAATAAATACCCCACATTGTGTCTGTGATCAGTCGTCCGTCGCTGGTCGAGTAGAGAGGTGCGTTTGAGTCGACATGAATGACCGGCGGTTGATCGCCCGCATCGGTCTTTAGAAACTCGGGATCGACCCCAAGCGTGCCTTCTTGCAACGACCAGTAAGTCCACATTGGCACGTCGCTGTGTGTGTTTCCTTGTGCATCTTGGACCGAGATTGTTTTTGGCAGTTGCAATAAATCCCACATCTGCTTCGCCCAGGGGTCTGCACCGATGATGACTTGCTCACAATGGATGGTTCCGTGATCTGTCACAACGCCGGTGACAGTGCCGGTTTGATCTTTTTCAAAGCCCTCAACGGTGACCGGGTACTGAATCCACACACCTTCGGCTTCGGCTAAGGCGGCAAGTCCTTTGATAGCGGCTGCGTTATTTGCGTAACCACCGCTCGTCTCGTGCAACACAGAGGTAATTCCCTCGGCTCGCCAATCAGAGAACAGTCCTCGCATGTAGGACATACAGTCTTCAGATCCCTCAATTAATTGTGATGGATAACCGATATCTGCCTGCTCTTTCGCGATTTGAGCCACATCCTCGTGCATGCTTTCAGGGCTTATCTGCATATATCCGACAGGATGGTAATGCAGTATTTCAGTGTGTTGCTCCCAGATTGAAACGCTGTGCGCCATTAACGCTCGCATTGCCGGTTGGAAGAAATTGTTTCGGATGACTCCGCATGCAATGCCTGAAGCACCGGCTGCGATGTTTTCTTTATCGCCCACAGTAATATCGGCGCCGGTTCCTGCCCCGCAGGCTTTCAAGCGCTTAGCGAGGCGGTAGGCAGTACTGAGACCGTGAATTCCAGCGCCTATGATGACGAATTGCGTCGATATAATCTGCATGGATTGGTATTCCTCTGTCCAGTTTACAGCGCTAAGGTTTATGACCTCGTGATGCGTGAATATGTCTCGTACGGCCAACTTTTTGTCTTTTTGGACAACTTGTTGATCCAAAAAAATGGCATGATGTCACCATAACAACTTATAGGAATGTTTCATGGCCTTTTCTGGCTGGCGGGTGCTCAAAGAGGGGCTCAGTGGTCATCGTGGATGGACACCGCTGTGGCGGGCCGCGACACCTAAAAAAGAATATGACTTAATCATCATCGGGGGTGGCGGTCACGGACTTGCGGCGGCCTATTATCTTGCGAAATACCACGGTGTGACCAATCTGGCGGTACTTGAGAAAGGCTGGGTCGGTGGCGGTAATGTAGGCCGGAATACGACCATTATTCGGTCGAATTACCTATTGGATGGCAATCAACCGTTTTATGAGTTGTCTCTGCAGTTGTGGGAAGGACTCGAGCGTGAGCTGAATTTCAACACCATGGTCAGCCAACGTGGCGTGCTGAATCTTTTCCACTCAGATGCACAGCGAGATGCGTTTAGACGGCGCGGTAACGCCATGCGGATGCACGGAACCGATGCTGAGTTACTGAATACCAATCAAGTTCGAAAAATGGCGCCATTCCTGAACTTTGATAATGCTCGATTTCCAGTGCGTGGGGGGCTGTTACAGCGCCGCGGAGGCACAGTGCGCCACGATGCGGTTGCTTGGGGGTATGCGCGCGCGGCGAGTGCGTTGGGAGTGGACATCATTGAACGCTGTGAGGTGACAGGGCTCGATATTACCAACGGTCAAATCGTCGGCGTTGAAACCAATCAAGGGCGAATTGGCTCCGCGCGTGTCGGTGTGGCGGTTGCAGGTCATTCGAGTGAGGTGATGCGTCACGCAGGGCTTCGACTACCGATCGAGTCTCATGTGTTGCAAGCCTTTGTGACCGAGAGTTTGAAACCGGTGATTCCGGGAGTCATTACCTACGGCGCCGGGCATTTCTATATCAGCCAGTCAGACAAGGGTGGATTAGTATTCGGTGGTGATTTGGATGGGTACAACAGTTACGCCAGTCGCGGCAATTTACCGGTGGTTGAAGATGTGTGTGAGGGTGGAATGAGCATCATGCCGATGCTCGGTCGCGCACGTTTGCTCAGATCCTGGGGTGGTGTGATGGATATGTCCATGGATGGCTCTCCGATTATTGATCAAACAAAAGTCGATGGACTCTATTTTAACGGCGGCTGGTGTTACGGCGGATTTAAGGCAACACCTGCCAGTGGTTGGGTCTTTGCACATCTATTGGCGACAGGGTCTGCGCACGTCACCGCGACTGCGTATCGATTTGATCGGTTCAAGACTGGTGCCATCATTGACGAGAAGGGGCAGGGTTCGACTCCGAACCTTCATTAGACGATGCGTATTCCTCACCCACTTCTAGGCCTGCGTGATCAATCTGAGTTTGTCTACTTGGGGGATGCGCAGCTACTGAATCGACCTGATGGTATGCAACTGGACGCTCTGGAGCCGATGACGCGCTATGCCTATGAGCGTGACAATCCACGCGGTATTCATCAAGAGCTTTGGTTTCATGAGCAAGGCGATCGTGCCTGGCTGGTGGTGACACGCAATACCCTCACACACGAAATTCTTCGGGTTGAGCTTGCAGATGAGGTGGCTCGCCATGATTGATCGATTGGCGCATGCACCGGGTGTGGACTTGGCTCGTCCGATTCAATTTAAATTCGATAACCGCGTCTATCGCGGATATCACGGCGATACCCTGGCGTCGGCGCTACTGGGTAATGGGGTTCGTCTGGTCGGTCGATCTTTTAAATACCATCGACCGAGAGGTGTTTTCTCAGATGGATCGGATGAGCCCAATGCGCTGGTCACTGTGCTTCGCGAGGGGCATCCCGAACCCAATTCACGGGCAACCGAGGTTGAGCTTTACGACGGACTGCAAGCGTGGTCGCAAAATGCCTGGCCGAGCCTGCGATGGGATGTTTTAGCCCTCAATGATCGCTTGTCCAAATTTTTGACAGCCGGCTTTTATTACAAGACCTTTATGTGGCCGTCTCGGTTCTGGGAGGCTCTGTATGAGCCGCTGATTAGACGAGCGGCTGGGCTTGGACGACTGTCCACTTCGCCGGACCCGTCGGTTTACGACAAAGGATATCTGCATCCTGATGTATTGGTCGTGGGCAGTGGCATGTCCGGTTTAGTGTGTGCGCTGCAATTGGCCAACGCCGGTAAGACCGTGGTACTGATGGACGAACGCGCACAGCTCGGTGGTCGATTACGGTACTCAGCAGACGTTGAAAACCAGGTTTGGCTTGATGCACTGATTCACGAAGTCTCCGTACATCCCCGGATCCAATGCCTTAAGTGGACGGTCGTATTTGGTTCGTATGATCACGGTGTGTACGGAGCGGTTAGTCGAAATACGGAACATCGCGCGGCCGAAGCCGGTGTGCTGCCAAAGCAAACGTACTGGACCATCAGTACGCAACACACCGTCATCGCGACGGGTGCACTGACGCGAGGCATCGCGTTTCCCAATAATGATCGTCCGGGAATTCTTTTGTTGAATGCCTTGGAGGCCTATGCCGGTTTCTATGGTGTGTTGTCTGATGCATCGATCGTGCTTTTGATTTCTCATGACGAGGCGCGCCAGGCGGCCCTGCGCTTACACGCACTGGGATTGCGTATCGAGGCAGTGATTGATACCCGATCCGGTGTTGAATCCTTAACTGAAATGCCGTATTTCACCGGGGCTGAAATTGTGAATACCCGTGGACGCTGCGGGTTGACTGCGGTGCAGGTACGGTTCGCAGACGGGGTCAAACGGTGGATCCAAACGGACTATTTGGGTGTCTCAGGTGGGTACAACCCGACCATCCAACTGACCTGTCATCAGGGCGCTAAGCCGGTTTGGGTTGCATCGCGCGCTGTATTTTGTGCGTCAGACAATCGTCCGAAGGATCAGTGGTGTGTTGGTGCGGCGGCTGCTGCATTCGATCTGCACGGCGGTTGGCGCAGCGCCATTGAGGTGGCCGAAGGGATCCTTGAGCATCCACTTGAGGCGGTCAATCCGTTTGAAGCGGGGAAAAGGGCGATCGTACAACCTCCATTTGTTATTGAGGGCGATGGGCCAATTTTCGTCGACATGCAAAATGATGTGACCGTGAAAGACATCGAGCTCAGCCATCAAGAGGGGATGTCCAGTGTCGAGCATGTCAAGCGATACACCACGCTTGGAATGGCGACCGATCAGGGAAAGCATTCGAACGTGTTGGGCTTGGCTGCTTTGGCTCATGCCACAGGCCAGTCGATCGCTGAAACCGGGACGACCTTGGCGAGACCGCCTTTTACGGGTGTATCCATCGGCGCGCTGGCCGGTCATTACCGTGACCGTGATTTTAAACCCACTCGCTTGACTCCTTCGCATCAAGCCGCCCGCCGTCGGAATGCAAGTTTTGTTGAGGTGGGTAATTGGTTGCGAGCCCAATGGTTTCCGTTACCGGGTGAAACGCACTGGCGAGAAACGGTTGATCGTGAGGTCTCTACGGTTCGCGCGGGTGTGGGGGTGTGTGACGTCACCACCCTGGGCAAGATCGATGTGCAAGGTGAGGATGCAGCGTCTTTCTTAAACCGTGTGTATGCCAACGGGTTTTTGAAACTGCCCGTCGGCAAGACGCGTTACGGTCTGATGTTGCGCGAGGACGGTATTGCCATGGATGACGGCACTGCGGCGCGCTTGAGTGAAACGCACTTTGTGGTGACCAGCACGACTGCCAATGCCGTCCCCGTGTACCGGCATATGGAATATGTGAGGCAATGTTTGTGTCCTCAGATGGACGTGCATCTCATCTCAACAACCGAGGCCTGGGCACAATTCGCAGTTGCCGGTCAACGCTCTCGTGAGTTGTTGGCGCGCGTCGTCGATGCCGATTTGTCAAATGAGGCGTTTCCATTTATGGCCTGTGCCGAAGTG
>CENN01017759.1_pt1 | contig 11208 bp, 12 predicted proteins | sample 530151 | NCBI WGS metagenome assembly CENN01 (sample SAMEA2591084, study PRJEB7988) | marine metagenome | isolation source: saline water (ENVO:00002010), including
CAAGTAGAATAAGCTATAATTTTTTTAATATCATTTTGAAAAACAGCAACTGATGCTGCAAAGATACAAGTTAAACATCCAACTATTAGAATAAAATCACCTGCAAAAGTTGATGCTTCTATAAGAGGTGACATTAAGATAAGCAGATAAACTCCAGCTGTAACCATTGTTGCAGCATGAATTAATGCAGAAACTGGTGTTGGTCCCTCCATTGCATCTGGCAACCACGTGTGAAATCCAAACTGAGCAGATTTCCCCATACAACCAATGAATAGAAGAAGGCTTATTAGAGTTATGGAATGTACCTTTAAACCAATAAAATCAAAATATGTATCTGAATAAGAGTTTACCAAAATCATAATTTCATTTATATTTAAGGTTCCAAATACTACAAAAATTGTAAATAATGCCATCAGCAAGCCAAAGTCTCCTACTCTGTTAACAACAAAAGCTTTTATTGCAGCAGAATTTGCTGAATCTTTATAATTCCAAAAACCAATAAGGAGATACGAGGTCAAACCAACACCTTCCCAACCTAAGAACAGTTGAAGTAAATTATTTGAAGACACTAAAAGTAACATAAAAAAAGTAAAAAGACCTAAATAGCCCATAAATACAGAGATTTTTGGATCTTTTTTCATATAGCCAACTGAATATATATGAATTAATGTCGAAACAAAATTAACCATTAAAATCATTGATGCACTAAGAAGGTTTAGTTGTATCGCCCAATCAACACTAAAACTTCCAGAATTAATCCAATTAGTAAAAATAATAAAAGATTCGCTATTAAGTTTAAAAAAATAAAAAGAAAGAATCGAAGAAATTGTGCTTAAAGACATAAACACACATGACATATAAGCTATTTTTTTACTTGCTAAGTAATCTTTGAAAAAAACACAAAAAAAGTAACTTAAAAGTGGCAAAAATATTGAAAGAAAAAACAAGTCTTTATCCTTTAAGTCTGCTTATTGTATCAACGCTTATCGAATTGGATTTTTTAAAAAAAATTGTAAGAATTGCTAAACCTATTGCTGCTTCAGCAGCCGCTACAACGAGAATAAATAATGAAAATATCTGACCAGATAAATCGTTGAGATAATTAGAGAATCCTATAAAATTTATATTTGCTGAAAGCAACATTAGTTCTATAGACATCAAAATGGTTATAAGATTTTTCCTGTTAATAAATATACCCAAAAAACCTATAGAAAAGATTAAAGATGATAAAGCTAGAAAATTTAAGGATTCCATATTATTTGCTTTTATGTGATTTACTCAATTTAATTTAATTATATCTTTTTTTCTAATTTTTTTTTGATTTATTGAAGAATTTAGTTTTATCTTTGAAAGATCAGTTTGAGCCAGAACAATTGCTCCAATCATTGCTAACAATAAAAGAAAACCAGAAATCTGGAAAATTATGAAATAGTCCGTGTACAAATATAATCCTAAAAGTTTAGTATTATCAAAACCGAGATTAGTCATTTCACTAATATTAATCTTAATGTTATCAGGTATCATAATTGTATCTGAGTTATAGACCAGAAAAAGTTCTGAAATAAATATAACTATAAGAATTAAACCAAAGGGAAAATATTTTAAAAAGCCTTCCTTTAAAACTGACTCTGAAATATTCAACATCATTACAACAAACAAAAATAAAACAGCTATGGCCCCTACATAAACTATTACTAAAGTCATTGCTAGAAACTCTGCATTCATAAGTAAAAAGATTATGGCTGAATTAAAAAATGTAAAAATCAGAAAAAGAACAGAATGGACCGGGTTATTTGAAAAAACAACAAGGAAACTTGAACAAACAATGAGAAAAGAAAAGAAGTAGAATAAATAAGTTATCATAAATACCTTGATTCTCTCTCAAGATTTTTCCTTATCTCAAGTTCCCACCTATCACCATTTTCTAAAAGCTTATCTTTATTATAAATTAACTCTTCTCTAGTTTCGGTTGCAAATTCGAAATTTGGACCTTCAACTATTGCATCAACCGGACATGACTCTTGACAGTAACCACAATATATACATTTAGTCATATCAATGTCATATCTAGTGGTTCTTCTTGAACCATCATCTCTTGGCTCAGCTTCAATGGTTATTGCTTGAGCTGGGCATACAGCTTCACATAACTTACACGCTATGCATCTCTCTTCACCAGAATCATATCTTCTCAAAACATGTTCACCCCTAAACCTAGAACTTAAAAACCCTTTCTCAAAGGGATAATTAATTGTAACTTTTGGTTTGAAAAAATACTTTAGAGTCAAAGCCATACCTGAGATTATTTCAACTAGAAACAACTCTTTTAATATAAATAAAAACTTATTCAATTTTTTCATCAACAAACTCTATTTTAAGTAAAATAATATTACTGAAGTAATTATAATCCAAAACAAAGATAAAGGAAGAAATAACTTCCAACCTAAACTCATTAACTGATCATATCTATATCGCGGTAAAGTTGCTCTTACCCATAGAAAAACAAATAATAAGAAGGATACTTTTAGCAAAAACCAAATGTAACCTGGGATTAAATTAAAGAAATCATTATCAAAGGGAGGCAACCATCCTCCAAGAAACAAAATAGTTGTCATAGCGCTCATTAGAATCATATTTCCATATTCACCAAGAAAAAACAGACCAAAGGTCATAGAGGAATATTCAACGTTATAACCTGCTACTAACTCAGACTCAGCTTCTGGCAAATCAAATGGCGCTCTGTTGGTTTCAGCAAGAGTAGAAATAAAAAAAATTACAAACATTGGAAAGTGCGGTATTGCATACCAGTAGTTCTGTTGACTCAAAACAATTTCAGATAAATTGAGACTCCCAGCAGTTAGAAGTATCGATATAATTATTAAACCAATAGAAACCTCGTAAGAAATCATTTGTGCAGCCGATCTCAATGCACCAAGAAAAGCATAACGTGAATTACTTGACCAGCCTGCCATTATTATTCCATAAATACCTAAAGATGAAATGGCAAATATATACATAATACCTACATTTATATCAGAAAGTACTAACTTATAATCTACCGGGATAACCGCCCAACTTAAAAGCGCTAAAGCAAAAGTCAATATTGGAGAGAAAGCAAAGATAAATTTATTTGAATTTTGAGGGAATATTGTTTCTTTTGTGAGAAGCTTAATTCCATCAGCTATTGGTTGAAGTAATCCAAAAGGCCCAACCACATTAGGACCCTTCCTTAGCTGAATAGCTCCAATAACTTTTCTTTCAAAATATGTAAGATAGGCTATAAAAATCATCAAGGGGAAAATAATTAATAAAATTTTCAGAATAATAAATGTAATCTCTAAAAGCATATCACTTAAAGTTTGACTTACGTTTTATAGAAATTCATTGAACATTCTGACATAACAGGCGAATTCCTGCTAACAGAATCTGTCATATAGAAATTATTTACTGATGATGTTATTTCTGAGTTTAAGAATGCATTTTTAATTTTTCTTTCTTTTGGCAATTTACTCTCTGTTATATTATTTACTTTTGAAATATGATTAAAATTTTTAAGCATCAGCTCTCTTAACTCTTGTGGGTTACTGTATCCTAAATTAATATTAACAAACTTACTAATTTTTTTCAAAACGACTGAGAAATCGTCAACAGAAGGTAATGGCAGTTTTACTTGTCTGGATATTTGTGGTCTACCCTCAAGGTTAACATAGATACCTTCCTTTTCTGTAAAACAGCTAATTGGTATTACTAAATCAGCTCTTTTTACAGCTCTGTCACCATGATGACCAAAATAAACCACAAATGTCTTGTCTGGTATTCTATCGAAATCTATTTCATCTGCACTTAGAAGAAAAAGAATTTCAAACTTTTCGTTATAAATATCATCTTTGATGGATTTATTAGAAGTATATTTCTTATTGTAAAACCCCAGATCAAGAGCACCAACTCTTCCTGAATAATTTTGCAAAATATTAAATCCGTTCCACGAAGTCTTCGAGGTAAACTTATTATGAAGCTCAAGTGAAAAGTTAAAGATACCTTCAGCATCTTTTGAACACATCGCACCTTGACCCAAAATAAATATAGGCTTTTTAGATTTCAAAAGAATGTCTTTATTTTTTTTTTCATTAAGTTTTCTTAATGAATTTGACTTAGAACCAAGTTCTATTGTTTTAAATATAGTCTTAGACTCTATCCCTACTCTAAAAATAGGGTAAGTTTTTTCAAAATTTACATATCTTTGTCTTATTCTTGATGATAAGACAGGCGCCTCTTTTTTTATATCAGCACCAATAAGGATACAAACATCTGATTCATCAATCCCGCTTATTTTACTGTTAAAAATATATGAAGATCTCTCATTTGGAATAAAGTAAGAGTCGTCTTGTCTACATTCGTAATTTTTTGCATCTAAGTTATCAAGGAATAATTTAAAAGCAAATATAGATTCACAGTCTAATGAATTCCCTACAATTGAAGCAATTTTATTTTTGCTTACATTTATTATTTTATCTTTGAGTATATTAAAGACATTATCTGTCGAATCCTCTGTAAGTTTATTGTCTGCATTTCTTGAGTAGAATCTATCTATCCTTTGATGATTTAATCCATCGTATGCGAATCTAGTTTTATCAGAAATCCATTCGTCATTAATCTCTTCATTAATTCTTGGCAATACTCTTAAAATTTTGTCTCCTTTTGAGTCAATTCTTACATTACTTCCAACCGCGTCAAAAACGTCTATGCTTTGAGTCTTTTTTAATTCCCAAGGCCTTGCGAGATACTCATAGGGTTTGGATGTCAAAGCCCCCACTGGACATAAATCAATGACGTTAGCAGACATTTCAGAATCTATTGACTTTTCAAGAAAACTGGTAATTTCTGTATCCTCACCTCTATTAAGAGTTCCAAGTTGATCGTTTCCTGCAATCTCCTCAGAAAACCTTATGCATCTGGTACAGTGTATACATCTTGTCATGTGTGTCTTTATAAGTGGACCTAAGTGTTTATCTTTAACAGCTCTTTTTTGTTCAACATATCTTCCAATACCACTACCATAAGCCATAGCTTGGTCTTGAAGATCACATTCACCACCTTGATCACAAATTGGGCAATCAAGTGGATGATTGATAAGTAAAAACTCCATAACACCTTTTCTGGCTTTAATAACCATTTCAGTGTTGGTTTTAACTTTCATTCCATCGGCGACTGGCATTGCACAAGATGCAACAGGTTTAGCTGAATTTTCCATTTCAACAAGACACATTCTACAGTTACCAGCAATTGATAGTTTTTCGTGATAACAGAATCTAGGAATTTCAACTCCAGCTTGTTCGCAAGCTTGGATTATTGTGATACCCTCCTCAACTTCAACAGCTTTTCCATCTATAAAAATCTGAACCATAACTAAGCTACTTTAGATTTCCTTTCGACGTTTTTTAAGATATCTTCTTTAAAATGTTTTAAAAGACCTTGAATTGGCCAAGCGGCAGCATCGCCTAACGCGCAAATTGTGTGCCCTTCAATTTGACGAGTGACTTCTTCTAATAATTCTATTTCCTTTCTTGAAACATCATTATTTACAACCCTCTCCATCATCCTCATAAGCCAACCTGTCCCTTCCCTGCAAGGAGTACATTGTCCACAAGACTCATGCTTATAAAACTCTGATAACCTAGCTATTACTTTCACAATACTTGTTTGCTTGTTAATAACTATGATACCAGCTGTCCCTAGTCCGGTACCTAAGTTTTTAAGAGAATCAAAATCCATTAAAACATCTTCACACATATTTTTTGGTAGGAGGGGTACTGAAGATCCTCCAGGTATAATTGCAAGCAAGTTATTCCAACCTCCAACAACATCGCCAGCATATTTTTGAATCAAATATTTCAATGGAACTCCAAGCTCTTCTTCAACATTACAAGGGTTATTTACGTTTCCAGAGATACAAAAGATCTTTGAGCCGGAATTATTCTTTGTACCGAGACTACTAAACCAGTTGTATCCTCTCTTCATAATAGTTGGAACAACAGCTATTGTTTCGACATTATTAACTGTTGTTGGCATACCATATAGACCAACATTTGCTGGAAAAGGGGGTTTTAACCTAGGTTGACCTTTTTTTCCCTCTAAACTTTCAATTAAAGCGGTTTCCTCTCCACACACATATGCTCCAGATCCATAATGAATGAAAACGTCAAAATCAAAGCTGCTTCCACAACAATTCTTTCCTAGGTAACCTTTTTTATAAGCTTCATCAATAGCTTTTTGTAAAATTATTGATTCATTATAGAACTCTCCTCTTATGTAGATATAACACTTACTTGCATTAATCGCGTATCCAGCTATTAGACAGCCTTCAATTAATTTGTGAGGTTCATTTCTGATAATGTCTCTATCTTTGCAAGTGCCCGGCTCTCCTTCATCTGCATTAATTACCAGGTAGTGCTGTTTTTTATCTCCTTTTGGCATAAAATTCCATTTCATCCCTGTAGAAAATCCAGCACCTCCACGTCCTCTAAGACCTGATTTAGTGATTTCATCAATAATGTCAACTGGAGTCTTTTTAAATATTTTCTTAATATCTTTCCAGTCTCCTCTTTTTGAAGCTTCTTCAATTAAAGGGCTTTTAAAACCATATAAATTGCTAAATATAATGTCGTTTTTTTTTATCATAAATTTATTTTTTTGGTTCAGAACCTTTCCTTGAAGATTGCGGACCCATTTTTACGTTTTTATTATTACTTAGTTTATTTATTAATTCCTCAAAAGATTGCAAGTCAAGATCCTCATAATAATTTTCATTAATCTTTACCACGGGAGCATTTACGCATGCACCAAGACATTCTACTCTATTTAAAGAAAATTTATTGTCATCAGTAATCTCGCCTGTATTAATCCCAATCCAATTTTTCAATTTTTCTAGTAAATTATCTGATCCCCTAAGCATACAAGGAGAAGTTGTACAAATTTCAATATGATGTTTTCCAACAGGAGAAAGGTTATACATTGAGTAAAAAGTTGCTATTTCTAATACCTTCATCTCAGGAACATTCAAAAACTTTGAAACATATTCAATGGCTTTTTTAGGAAGCCATCCGTCATTTTGGCTTTGAGCCATAGACAACAATGGCATTATTGAACTTTCTCTGTAATTTTTTGGATACATTTTTACTATATCTTTAGCTTTTAGTAAATTTTCATTTGAAAAAGAGAAATTATCTGGTTGTAGTTCCTCATTAGCAATTTTTTTAAAATTATTTCCCATTTTACCTATCTATTTCTCCAAAAACTATATCTAAACTTCCAATTATAGCAACTAAGTCTGACAACATATGTCCTTTAGATATATATTCTGTTGCCTGAAGTAAAGAAAAACCAGGGGCTCTTATTTTGCATCTATAAGGTTTGTTAGAACCATCAGCTATAAGATAAACTCCAAATTCCCCTTTTGGCGCCTCAACCGCAAAATAAGTTTCACCAACAGGAACATGAAAGCCTTCAGTAAAAAGCTTAAAATGGTTAATAAGAGATTCCATAGAATTCTTCATATCCGCTCGTTTAGGTGGAACAATTCTAGGATCATCTGATATACAAATGCCTTCAGGCATTTGTTTTACACATTGTTGAATTATTGACAAAGACTGTCTCATCTCTTCAACTCTTACGAGAAATCTCTCAAAACAATCTCCACTAGAACCGGTTGGAATTTTAAAATTTATTTTTTCATAACAATCATAAGGTTGGTTTTTTCTCAAATCCCAATTTAAGCCTGTTGCTCTTAAACAAGGACCAGTAAATCCCCAATTAAGAGCATCTTGTTGAGAAATCTTACCTATACCAACTGACCTTTGTTTAAAAATTCTATTTTCCTCAATTAGCCTTTCGAGATCATCAATATGCTTTGGAAAGCGTTCACAAAATCTACTAATGTCATCAATCAAACCATCTGGCAAATCGCGATGAACTCCACCAGGACGAAAATAAGCTGAATGTAATCTAGACCCTGAAACTCTCTCATAGAATTCCATTAAAACTTCACGTTCCTCAAATAACCATAAAAAAGGTGTCATAGCACCTACGTCTAAAGCAAATGTTGTTATATTCAAAATATGGTTTAATATTCTGGTTATTTCGCTAAACATAACTCTTATGTATTGGCCTCTAATCGGAACTTCTACATTTAGAAGTTTTTCTACCGCTAAAGCATAAGCATGCTCTTGACACATTGGTGAAACATAGTCTAATCTATCAAAGTAAGGCAAAGCTTGAACATAAGTTTTGCTCTCAATAAGTTTTTCAGTTCCTCTATGCAGCAAACCAATATGAGGGTCAGCCCTTTCAACAACTTCACCATCAAGCTCAAGAACTAATCTAAGAACACCATGAGCAGCTGGATGTTGAGGGCCAAAATTAAGAGTGTAGTTTTCTTTTTTAGTCATTTGAATTTTTTGATTTTTCATCACCAGGTAAGTATTTTGACATTCCTTCCCAAGGACTCAAGGAGTCAAATTGCCTGAAATCTTGATCAAGTTTTACTGGCTCTTTGACTACTTTACCCAACTCATCGTCAAAGCGCACTTGAGTAAAGCCTGAAAGTGGAAAATCTTTCCTTAATGGATGCCCTTCAAAGTCATAATCTGTAAGTATTCTTCTTAAATCCGGATGACCTGAAAATCTAATACCAAACAAGTCCCAAACTTCCCTTTCATACCAATTTGCGCACGGATAAATATCTGTAATAGATTGGGTTGGCACATCTTCACTAATCTTTGTTTTTACTTTTATTCTTAAGTTCTTGGACACACTTAATAAATTGTAAGCAAGTATAAATCTTTTTTCTTGGTTTGGATAATCAATGGCAGTTAGATCGATCAAAGACTCCATACTTATGGAGGGGTTATCTTTAAGAAACATTAAGATAGAAAAAATATCTTTCTGCTTGGCCATAATTGTTATCTCATTTTTGCTATTAGAAATTTCATAGTCGCAAAAATTGAGTAGACTCTTGATAAGCTCAACAACTTCAACAATAAATTTTTTATCTGGATAGCTCATAGGCGGAAAATTTTGTTATCTCTCATTATTTTTTTTTGAAGCTGAAGAACACCATACAAAAGCGCTTCGGCAGTTGGAGGACAACCAGGAACATATATATCAACGGGAACAATCTTATCACAACCTCTCACAACTGAATATGAATAATGATAATAACCCCCACCATTTGCACAACTTCCCATTGAAATCACCCACCTTGGTTCAGGCATCTGATCATATACCTTTCGTAGTGCTGGAGCCATTTTATTAGTTAAAGTTCCAGCAACGATCATTACATCGGATTGTCTTGGACTTGGCCTGAATACAATACCGAACCTGTCAAAATCATATCTACTAGCTGCTGATTGCATCATTTCCACTGCACAGCATGCTAATCCAAAACTCATTGGCCACAAGGATCCGGAACGAGCCCAGTTAACTAAATCATTAACTTTAGTTACTAGAAAGCCATTGCTAGAAATATGTTTCTGAGCTTGATCAAAATTTTGAGCATCTACTTTTTTTAGTTCCAATCTAACGCTCCTTTCATCCACTCATAAACAAAACCAATAGTGAGCACAAATAAAAAAAACATCATAGACAAAAAACCAAACTGTCCAATTTCATTGAAAGCTATAGCCCAAGGAAATAGGAAAATAATCTCAAGGTCAAAGATTATAAATAAAATTGCAACGAGATAAAATTTAACCTCAAATTTTCCCCTCGAATCGTCAAATGGTTCAAAACCGCATTCATAAGTTGAGTTTTTCTCAGCATATGATGAATTTTTTCCAGCGAGTATTGAAAAAAAGAAGGCACCAAAAGACAATAAAAATGCAAAAACCAAGAAAATAAGTATTGGTAAATATTCAGTCATATCTATAATATAGTTAAATTATATTTATTTTCATCTAATTGTTTATAATTTCATTAACCCGGTCAATACTTTCCTTAAAAATTGGATAATCATTACTTTTAACAAGGGTATTCGACTTTATTGATCTTATGGTGTTAGACAAAAAGTCACAGCCAACCCTTTTATCATTTCCTTTGAAATGATACCATAAACCACCTTCACCAACTACACAAGACGATTCATTATCAATAAATACATGCTTGAGAATAATTATTTTAGCGTTAAAACCTAATGATCTCATTACATTTAAAGCTAAAGGTATATTTAACAATGGAACCTCATATATTTTTGATGAACTTGAAATTACTATCGTTTCGTTACTACCTAATAGTCCCTTTTTTGAGTCAGGAACAAATATAAATATTTCCTTCTCGCCTTGATCAACTATTCTTCCTCCAAGAAGAGAAAAAGCCAGCAATTTTGATTCAGCGACGTCTGCTACACTTACCATTGAATTTTCTCCAAAAAACAAAGTTCTTACCTCTTGTGGAAGTAAAGATTCGATTATATTTTGTTGATAACCATAATCGTCGTAGAGAGATTTGATAGCTGAGTCTAGAGACATTGGAGATGGAATAATTTGTGTTCTGATAAACTCTTGAGCAATATTATTATTTTTGTTAACCGCAGTTGCATAAAGTCTTAAAATTCTTTCAAAAGAAATTTCATAGTGACCAATAATTGAATCTCCAAACAAAGAAAAGAATTCACATTTTTCAGGATGTCTTAAAAAAATCTTTGAGGATCTATTTAAAAGAGAGGCTAAAGTAGCTCCACCCAATGAAGCAAACTTATCTATATCAATTTTAACAACTTTTTCATCTTTCAATTGTAATGAATAAAATCTTATTGACTTGTGTTTAATTTCCTCTTCTGTCAAGGGTGGACCACTTTCGAATTCTTTAGAAGTTGGGTTAAACTTCTTTAACTTAAAATTTAATAGGTTTATTAATTCAGAATCTTCAGATAAAGCGCATTCTCTTGAATCATCAAAAGTTTGAGGAGTTTGGTTAGGGGAACCAAAATCTGTAACATCCTCTTCAGAATCCTGAGCTAAAACTGGAAAACTTAGAGCAAATAAAATTAAAAGAGTTGAAGGACTAAACTTTTTTATCATTACATACAATATAACAAGAATTAATAATCAATAAATAGGTTTTATAAACTTATTGTGCCATAAGAAATGGCGGGAGTGACGAGACTCGAACTCGCGGCCTCCTGCGTGACAGGCAGGCGTTCTAACCAACTGAACTACA
>CENN01043571.1_pt1 | contig 11177 bp, 10 predicted proteins | sample 530151 | NCBI WGS metagenome assembly CENN01 (sample SAMEA2591084, study PRJEB7988) | marine metagenome | isolation source: saline water (ENVO:00002010), including
GACCTTCTTGGAGCAATTGATTTTGGTCACATAATTTTTAAAAATGCTTAAGTAATATTTTTAAATTGAATTCCTTACATTTGCTTGAAAAGTTATTTAAACTATTGCGATTTTGTAGTTTAAAAAAATTTTTACGTAGAAGGTAACCATGGATAAAATCACAAGATTACGCGATAAAATGGAGGAACAAGAGGTCGATTTAATAGTTTTAGCGCCCGGTGCAAATCTCAATTGGCTCATTGGAGTGAAACCGCATGCGGATGAGCGCCCACTTTTATTTTTTCTAACCCTCTCCGATTCTGCTTTTTTAATGCCTGAACTTGAGGCAAAAAGTGCAAGACAACATACTGATATTGAATTTTATAATTGGTCAGATGCATCTGGCCCATTAACGGCAGTTGATAGGGTGCTTTCGGATATGAAAAGCCATTCTTTTAGGACCTTTGTTATTGATGATACTATGCGTGCCGATCATGCAGCAATTATCCAAGATAAACTGAAAAATCTAAAGAGGTTATTTACATCATCAACTATTGGGGTTTTAAGAATGCAAAAGGATACTGGTGAGCAGAAGATTTTGCGGATAAATGCGCATCAAGCCGATCTAGCTATGCAGAGGGCCTGGGAAATAATAAAGCCAGGACTTTCCGAAGAAGATATAGCCTTAGCTATACAAAATAGTTTCTCCGATCAAGGAGCATCACCACAGTTTTCTATCGTTGCGTCAGGTGAAAATAGTGCGTTCCCTCATCATCAAACAGGATCTAGAAAATTAAAAGAGGGAGAGGCAATCGTTATTGATCTGGGTGGAAGATTTGAAAGGTATACATCTGATATAACTCGAATGTCGACCATAGGGAATCCTCACAAAGATTATGCTTTGGTCCATCAAATTGTTGAAGACGCAATTTGTGCAGCTTTGAAAGCGGCCATTCCTGGGGAAATTGCCAAAAATGTAGACAAAGCAGCTCGAGAGGCTATTGAGAAAGAAGGTTTTGGAAAATATTTTGTTCATAGAACTGGCCATGGACTAGGTACTGAAATCCATGAGGCACCCTTTATAACATCATCTTCGGAAACTATTTTAGAGCCAGGAATGGCTTTCTCCATTGAACCAGGCATTTATATGCCAGGTAAATTTGGCGTGAGGCTTGAAGAAATTGTTATATTACACGATGATGGACCAGAGATACTTTCAAAAATTCCCCGTGAATTAAAAGTCATCAATCATTCATAAATTAAATTTATTAGTCATTTTCACCCAAATACCAGTATAGATTTGTCATCAATAGAAGAGCATCTCTGAGTAACTTGATTGGTAAATGTTCATTTGGAGCATGTTGCGAACACTCCTTATATGAGTGAGGTATCCAAATTGTTGGAACGTTTAGAACGTCAGTAAAGCAATTATTCGGAAGGGAGCCAGCTAGGTTCGGGATCACATGAATTTTATCTCCGTGAAATTCCTCTAAAATGCCCTCAACTTTTTCCAACCAAATATTATTCAAATTAGTTCTTGTTGCTTCGAAATTTATGGCGTTATCCGTGATAATTTTTATATCTTCAAAACCATGTCGATCAAGATGGTCTCGTAGAGAGGAAATGATCTTGTCTGCATCAGTTCCGACAACAAATCTCAGCTGACATAATGCTTTTGCCGAAGGTTGAATTGCATTTACGGGTATATTAATGTCGCCAGAACCCAGAGCAAGAATAGAAAATGAGTTCCATCCAAATAGTTTTTCATTTGCAGACAGTTTAGGTTCCCCCCAATTTTCATCAATTTCTAAGGTTTCAGAAATAGTGGAAGGTAACAATTTCAAACGATCACGCACTTCTGCTGTAAGAGAAGTTGGTTTCCAATTCTCTATTAAAATTTTTCCATTTTTATCCGCAATAACACTTAACGCATGTGATAACCTGACGCCAGGATCTCTTAAAACGCCCCCCCAATTTCCTGAATGATGGGCACCCTCGCGGTATTTAACTTCAAGTTCAAAGTTTATTGCTCCTCTTGAACCCAGAAACAATGTCGGCACATCAATGGCGACCCTAGGACCATCTGAAGCAATTAAGACATCAGATTTCAGATAGTCTTTGTGCTGCTCGCAAAGTTCAAATAGCCCTGGCGAACCAATTTCTTCACCCATTTCAAAAATAACTTTTAGATTAAACCCAAGTTTTTTGCGCGTTTTTAAAATAGAACGCAGCGCTAGTAAATTTATCAGGTGTTGACCTTTGTTATCGGCGACGCCTCTGCCATAAATTTTTTCGCCAATGATTTTTAATTCATTCGGGCATATTCCATCATTCCACTGCCCTTGTTGTAACGGGACTGTATCCCCATGTCCGTATAGAAGTATTGTTTTTAATTTAGGTGACTCTATTCTCGTTCCAATTAAAAACGGTGGGCAATTTTTAATAGGGTTATCAATAATTTTTGTTTGGATACCCAACTCCACCAAAATACCTAAGAGTCCTTTAGAGTAGTAATTCGTCAAGTCATCGTTAGACATAGAATTTTTACTATCTGTGACGAGGCTTACTAAGCTAGATAGCTTTGTAATAAATTCACCATCAGAGAATAAATTTTCAGATTTTTCTAGGGCTCGATCGAGTAAAGTCATTAAAAAGCTTTGTTAAATACAGACATATTAAAGTTAACTTTGCGACAGTTAAAAAAAAAACTATAGACACTAAAACCTAACAAGCCTAGCCTTTTTATTATTATGATTTTTAGGAGGTAAATATGAACTTTTTTAATTTAGCAAAGCTGCTTTCAGTTGCCCTTATCGCGGCAACCGCTGCAAATGCTGAAAACGTCCTTCGTTGGACAAGCCAAGGAGACGCATTGACTATGGACCCTCATTCCCAAAATGAGAGTCCGACAATTGCATTCAATGGACAAATATACGAGGCACTAGTTGCTCGTGATATTGAAATGAACCTTGTTCCAGAATTAGCTGAAAGCTGGACAGCTTCACCAGATGGGTGGACCTTCAAACTACGTCAAGGAGTGAAATTTCATGATGGTGCTAACTTTACAGCAGAAGACGTTGTTTTTTCATTCAATAGAGCGCTTGAAGAGTCTTCTGATTATAAAGAGCAAGTAAAAACTGTTGCTAAAATTGAAGTGATTGATGACTTTACAGTGAAACTCGTTACTGATGGAGCAAATCCAATTCTTCCCAACACACTAACAAATGTATACATTATGGATAGTGGTTGGGCAAAAGCTAATGGAGTTGAAAAACCACAGGATTTTGCGGCAGAAGAAGAAACTTTTTCTGTACGAAACTCTAATGGAACTGGACCATTTATGCTTACAAGTAGAGCACCAGAAGAGCTTTCCGTGCTTACCCGGAATTCAAATTGGTGGGGAGATTCTATGTTTCCTGGAAATGTTGATCGCATAGAGTACAGACCGATTAAAAATGCTGCAACCCGCGTTGCTGCATTATTATCTGGTGAAGTAGATTTCGTATTGGATGCTCCTTTACAGGATTTAAAGCGAATTGAAGCTACAGATGGTCTAACGACAAAAACTGTTGCGCAAGTTCGTTCTATTTTCTTTGGTATGGACCAAGGCGTCGATGAATTACGAAGTTCAAACATCAAAGGAAAAAATCCGTTTAGAGATATAAGAGTTAGAGAAGCTTTCAATCTTGCAATAGATAAAGATGCCATTCAGAGAGTTGTTATGGACGGATTATCATTTCCTACCGGTATTATTACACCGCCAGGTGTGTTAGGAAATACCCCTGAACTCGATAGGCAGTACGGTTTCGATTTAGGCAAAGCTAAAAGCTTAATGGAACAAGCTGGTTATGCAGATGGGTTTGAAATTCAGCTCGATTGTCCAAATAACCGCTATAATAACGATGAAAAAATCTGTCAAGCCGCTGTTGCGATGTTAGCGAAAATTGGAGTTAAAGTGAACCTAGACGCTATACCAAAAGCACAGCACTTCCCAAAGATTCAAAAAAGAACCTCCGACTTTTACATGTTAGGATGGGGTGTGTCCACGTTAGATAGCCACTACGTTTTCTCCTACCTGTTTGACGGAGAGGGATCATGGAACGGTATTGGTTACAATAATGCTAGAGTAAATGAAATTACCAAGCTGATTGAGACAGAAACTGACATCCCAAAGCGTACGGCTCTAATAGATGAAGCTTGGCAAATAATTAAGAAAGAGATGCCATATCTGCCTATTCACCACCAGGTACTTGGCTGGAGCATGAAAGATGATGTTGATGTGCCAATTGCTGCGGACGACCATTTAAGACCACGCTATGTAGTCTTCAAATAAAATTATCAATATTAGGGGTGCCCTTTTTATGGCACCCCTTTTATTAAAAGGTTTCATGTTTTATTTTATTCTTAATCGGTTAGCTCAGGCTCTTTTGGTGATGGCAGTTGTTTCAGCCATCAGCTTTTCGTTGTTTAATTTTGTTGGCGATCCCGTTAATAATATGGTTGGGCAAGACGCAACCAGAGAACAAAGAATTGAAATTAGGCAACAACTTGGATTAGATGATCCAATTCTCGTACAATATCAGAGGTTTATGCTTAATGTTGTAAAAGGGGATTTTGGACTTTCATACCGAATTAAACAGCCAGTAAGTCAATTAATATTAGAGAGGCTGCCAGCAACACTAGAGTTGGTTTTTGCTTCAGCAGTCATCGCTGTGTTCATAGGGATCGTTCTTGGTGTATATACAGGTATCCGACGTTATTCTTGGGTAAGTAAGATAATAATGAGCGTTAGTCTAATAGGTGTAAGCTTACCGACCTTCATCATCGGTATAGGTCTGATTTATCTTTTTGCGGTGTATCTACGATGGTTGCCTTCTTCTGGTAGAGCGGGAGTAATTGAACTAGGTGGGTGGAAAACATCCTTACTCACTGTCGATGGATGGAGGTCAATAATTTTACCGGCAGTCACATTGTCGCTTTTCCAGCTCACAATGATTTTGAGGCTTGTTAGAGCAGAAATGCTGGAAGTGATGAGATCAGATTATATAAAGTTTGCGAGAGCTCGGGGGTTAGCGAACAGAGCTATTCACTTCGGGCATGCTCTGCGTAACACACTTGTTCCTGTAATAACAATAATTGGCTTAAATATCGGAGGACTTATAGCTTATTCCGTTATCACGGAAACGGTTTTTCAGTGGCCAGGAACTGGTTTGATGTTTATCCAAGCAGTAGATTTTGTGGACGTGCCTATAATGGCAGCCTATTTAATTTTTGTTGCTTTGCTTTTTGTTGTGATAAATCTTATGGTCGACATTCTTTACTTTATTGTTGACCCCCGAATAAGACGCGGAGGATCATAAATTGGAAAAATTAGACCAATTAAAATCTCGTTGGAAGCGATTTCTAGACAATGATATTGTCTATTCTTTTTTTACTACGCCAGGAGCTATAATAGCAGCATGCATCACTTTTATAGCGATTACCGCTGCTTTTGCAGCACCTTTAATTGCACCATATAATCCGTTTGATCCCGCACAGATTTCTTTATGGGATGGGAAACTTCCTCCAGCCTGGGCAGATGGAGGATCGTCTGCATACCTTCTTGGAACGGACAATCAAGGACGTGACATGCTTTCGACCATTCTTTACGGTGGACGCATTTCAATTCTTGTTGGCATAGCAGCTGTTTTTTTAGGAATGTTGCTAGGAGTAACCTTAGGGGTGATTTCAGGATATTTTGGAGGCTTTACAGACACAATTATTATGCGAATAGCGGATGTGCAACTTACCATCCCAGGAATTTTAGTTGCAATACTCATTAACGGGATTGGTAGAGCAGCCCTGCCTCTAGAATTACGCGAGGAGTTTGCAATCTATGTTGTGATTGTCGCTATTGGGCTTACAGATTGGCCTCAGTTTGCAAGAGTTGCACGAGGCGCTACACTTGTGGAGGCTGAAAAAGAATATGTTCAGGCAGCTAAGCTCATTGGATTGCCAAAATTTACAATAATTCTGCGACATATTTTACCAAATACACTTCGCCCTGTCCTCGTTATCGCCACTATCGGTCTCGCACTTGCGATTATTGCGGAGGCAACTTTAAGTTTTCTTGGCCAAGGTATACCACCAACCACACCATCGCTAGGTACACTTATAAGGGTAGGAAATGAATTCCTTTTCTCTGGACTTTGGTGGATTACTCTTTTTCCAGCTATTGCTCTAATAATATTGGTTTTTTCTGTAAATTTATTAGGGGACTGGATGCGAGATGCACTCAATCCAAAATTACGATGACCAATCTTCTTGAAATCAATAATCTCAGTGTAGATTTCCCTTCACGCAGAGGGCAAGTCTCAGCTGTAAATAAGGTCTCACTTGCGGTCGCTAAGGGTGAGGTCCTAGGTTTGGTAGGAGAAAGCGGTGCTGGCAAGTCAACTGTAGGCAATTCTGTTATAAATCTTTTAGAACCCCCCGGCCTTATTTCAGGAGGTGAAATTATTTTTGATGGAACACGAATAGATCAATTATCTAACGAGGAGATGAGAAAGTTAAGAGGAACAAAAATAGGTACTATTTTTCAAGATCCTCAGACTTCATTAAACCCACTCATGACTATTGGCAAACAGTTATCAGAAACACTTATTGAAACTTTGAAAATTTCTGGAGCATCCGCTCGAGAGAAATCAATTGAGCTACTTGACTCAGTTGGCATCCCAGATCCTGAACCACGTTTAAACGCCTACCCTCATCAATTTTCCGGCGGAATGCGGCAACGAGTAGTTATTGCTCTTGCGTTGGCTGGTGACCCTGACTTAATAATTGCAGATGAACCTACTACTGCGTTAGATGTATCGATCCAAAAACAAATTTTGGATCTAATGAAATCGCTGTGTAAGCAGCGCAACTTAGGGGTTATAATTGTAACTCACGATATAGGAGTTATAGCAGAGATCGCTGATCGGGTCGCGGTAATGTATAACGGACAACTTGTTGAGCAGGGAGAAGTAACTCAGGTTCTTCAAAAGCCAAAACATGACTATACAAAAAGTTTAATATCTGCAGTACCCAGTGGAGATCAAAAGCTTCATCGGTTTACTGTTGTTGACTACATTGATGGATCAACAGAAAAAGTTACTCTCGAAAATGTAAGCGATCACTGGCTTTCAAGAAATAAACCCTCCAGGACCCATGATATAGCTGTTTCCGTAAAAAATTTATCAATTGAATTTTCTATTCGGAAGGCTTTATTTCGCAAAAATCGTATTTCATTAAAAGCTGTGGATGATGTATCGATTGAGATAAAGACAGGTGAAAGTTTTGGATTAGTAGGAGAGAGCGGGTCAGGAAAAAGCACTCTAGCCCGTCTAATTGCAGGATTATATACACCAAAATCAGGTGATATTGATATATTTGGCCATAACGTTTTGCAGAAAACCGAAAAAACTAAAACCTCTCTAATAAGAAGAAAAATGCAAATGATTTTTCAAGATCCATATTCTTCTCTAAATTCTAGGATGACCGTTGAAGATATAGTATCTGAACCAATTCGTTTTCATCGATCAACTAGAAATAAAAGTGAAACATCCGTAGTTTTACGAGATTTGATCTCTTTTGTTGGCATGCCAAGCACCTCTCTTAGAAAATACCCACATGAGTTTTCTGGTGGTCAGAGACAAAGGATTTCAATCGCTAGAGCACTTGCATCAAGACCAGAAATCCTTATTTGTGATGAGCCAACCTCAGCATTAGACGTCTCAGTGCAAGCTAACATATTAAATTTATTAAAAGATTTACAAGAGGAATTAAGTCTTACAATGCTATTTATTTCGCACGATTTACCTGTAATCAGACAAATGTGTGATCGAGTTGCCGTGATGCAAAATGGTCGAATATGTGAAATAGCAGAAACAGATACGCTATTTGACCACCCGAATCATGAATATAGCAAACATCTTTTGGGCTTAATGCCCAGAATGGATTTATTTCGACTTTAAACGCAAATATTTTTTAGAGGATTTTTGAGCTTAATAAGAGGTAAAAAGGATATCTGGGTAAAGAGATTATCTGGTAAAATATGTTCAAGATAACAATGGCTTACAGAAGAGTATGGCAGAGGGTCAATCCACAACCGTTAAGCTATTTGTAATCATTTTAATCCTTTATAAAATAAATAACGTTTTCAATGTGGTGATTTGATATATCAGAAATCTTTTCTATCAATTTTTTTTTGGCATACAAGGGCTATAACTGCCCCAACTAAAAAAGCACCCAAGTGTCCCTGCCATATTATAGATACAGGCAGTATTGCAGAGAATGCATAAAAATATAGAATATGCGCAAAGATAAAAATTAATAAAACATACACCATCTGATTAACTGAACGCTTCCTCCTTAATCTTTTTATCAATTCTTCACTCAGAACAAATGCTAATAATCCAAAAGATGCACAGTTAGCTCCAATCAACGGCACTGGACTAGTTGGTTCGAGGAAATAGTAAAAAGTTGCCCCACCAAGAATGGAAAAAAAAAGTATTAAAAATGTAAGGTTGTCTTTTCCTAACTTTCTCAGGATGTTTCCCAGCAAAAATAGCGCTATAACATTTATTAATAAATGAATTACGTTCGAATGAATAAATCCATAAGAAATAAACATCAGATATTTTTGGAAAAAAAATACTTCTTTGTATGAACGAGTCAAATCCAATGGAGCAAACGAGAAATAAAAGACAGCGCTTTGCCTATAGCCAGGTCCCAAGACCAGTAACAATATTTCAATAGAAATGATTGCTAACATAAAGACGGACATACGTCGTGATAGGGTCATAGAGTAGTAATTCTAGAGTAATTTGGACAGGTTAGGTCGAGAGGATAAAATAATTTTTACAAGTTACATTTTGACGCAATTTTACTGCAATATTTAGATATCTAATCTGCATTGTTTTCAATTGAAACCTGTAAGACCAACAATACTTCTTGGTTTCGTTAATTGAAAGGAAATTGAATGAAAAAATTTAGTATTATATTATTTTTTGTAACTTCATTATTTACTGGGCTTACCAGCATTGGACATGCGGGAGGGCATTTGCCTGATCTAGTTGAAACAGCTGTAAAAGGTGGAAAGTTCAAAACTTTGGTAACCGCAGTTGAGGCTGCTGGTCTTGTAGAGACATTGAAAGGCAAAGGTCCATTTACAGTGTTTGCACCAACAGATGAGGCATTTGCAAAGATAGACTCAGCAACACTGACTGATCTATTAAAACCAGAAAACAAGGAAAAGCTTGCCGCAATTTTAACTTATCATGTTGTAGCGGGTAAGGTTATGTCGTCTGATATAAAAGGCGATATGGAGGCGCCAACAGTAAACGGTAAGTCTCTATCGATAAAGTTAATGGGCGGAAAAGTAATGATAAATGATGCCACTGTCGTAGTACCAGATGTCAATGCAGACAATGGAGTGATACACATCATTGATACAGTTTTGCTTCCATAGTCATTCATGGCTTGATCAATGGAAGGTGGTCAAGCCACTTTTACCAATTGCAACACACATCGACAAACAGTTTGTATGAAGATTTGTGGGTAAAGGGATTATCTGGTAAAATATAACCAGGATAACAAATGCTTACAGAGAAATGTGGTAGAGGGCCTGTCCGCCAATAAACTTTTTGTGATACGTCTTAGTAATTCCTATTAAGTTTTATGAAACTAAGTAGGACTTTAATCTTTGTCGACATCACGAGTTTGTAGGATTAAATTTCATTGATTTTCAGCTCTGATATCTTTCCTAATCTCTTTTTACCTGTTTAACAACAATTCTATATCGAGACTCGAATGCTTTTTTTTCCGAATTAACTATAAAATACATTTTCTGACTAGATTTAATTGAAAATCTTACTGTTGCTTCTGAAAATTTTCGATATGCCACATCGTCTCTTATAGTCAAAGTATGTCGACCTGGTGGTAGATCTTTCTTTATGATCTGCTTTTCCCCTAGCATCGACAGCACTTTACCATTCAAAATAACTGTGAAACGGCCAAACATGCCAGGTATACCTGTGGAACGACCAATTGTAAGAGTGCCCTGATTAGAGGCTTGGGAGGCGAAATTTAATGATTGAGGTACGGCTTGAACGCTCATTACAGCCAAGATAAAAAGTAAGTTAGATATTTGAAATAGTCTTACCATTCCTTTGATTTAGTCCATAATTCACAATTTCGATACTGGGATAAAAGATATCCTTCTTTCGCCAATGGCTTAGTTTATCCGCTCCATCGAATAAACATGATCTACACAATTATTTTGCTTGTCCCACTCAAGCATTTCTGGCGCAGACATAAATTCCTTCAATTTGTCTAAATCAGTAACATCAGCCAACATTATAGACTTATGATCATTAACTTTAATAAGTTCAGCTTCTGAGCACCACTCACCTATTACTTGATTTGATAAGTCAAATAATTCTTTAAAATCCTCAAAATCACAACTGAAAGTAGAAACAATACAAACGTTCATAAAAGTACCTCTTTAATTAATAATTCCAGAATATGATTATGGAAAAAATAGAACAAGTTAATAGATCCATGAAAATATTGTTTCATTAATTTTTCTGGTAGATTGGTGGTATTCACTAATATATTAATGAGAAATCTATGAACAAAATAACATGTCACTGTGGTAGATGCTGTATAAATCTAGAAATAGAAAAGGTTTACAGAACATTGATCTGCGCATGCGAAGATTGTCGCCAAGCTCTGGAGTGGGCCCAGAAACAGGGAGGTGTAAAGCCCAATGCTCTCCCAAAATTAGTTTATGTTGATTCGAACATAGAAAGTTTTTCTGGTTTGGAAAATATGAGAGCTTTCCAATTGAGAAAAGGATCTAAATCCACCAGACTATACTGCAAAGAATGTTTCTCAATACTTGCGGTTGATCACCCTAACTACAATGATGAGCGATTTATGTTTTTCGAAAATCATTGCTCCACAACTCTAGATACATCCTTGAAACCAAATGCCGTTACATATCTGGATCATTTACCTGAAGACTCAAAAGAAATCATCTCGAGCGACATACCTCAATTTCGTGATCTAGATAAACCAGACCAATGGGAAGAATTTGCTGACTTACTAGAAAAAACTGCTTCTCCTTCCTCAGTCAGAGAAGGTAAAGGCATACGGTTGCACAACATACTGGATAA
>CENN01079786.1_pt1 | contig 10864 bp, 10 predicted proteins | sample 530151 | NCBI WGS metagenome assembly CENN01 (sample SAMEA2591084, study PRJEB7988) | marine metagenome | isolation source: saline water (ENVO:00002010), including
ATAATTTTGAAGAATTAAATGATTCAAAGCATCTTAAAGATATGGGTCCTGAACCTTTTTCGGATGGATTTAACTTAAATTATTTTACGAAAAAAATTAAAAGAAAATGTAGCGTAAAAAACTTACTTATGAACCAAAAATTTGTTGCGGGCTTAGGAAATATTTACTGTTCAGAAATTTTATTTGACGCAGGTGTTAATCCTGAAAAAATTTGTAATGAATTAAGTAAAAAACAGATCGAAAAAATAATATTATCAACCAGAAGAATTTTAGAAAAAGCAATAAATTTTGGTGGCACCACAATAAAAAACTTTGTTGTTAATAATGAAAAAATTGGTTATTTTAAGAATAAGTTAAAGGTATATGGAAAAGAAAATCAAAGTTGTCCTAGATGCAAATCTCTTGCTAAAATCCAAAGAATTAAGCAAAGCGGAAGGTCTACGTTTCTTTGTACAAAATGTCAGAATTAATGTAACATTTTTTCTATTTCTTTTATTTAATACTTATATCCAGGTTTCAGCAAGTGAATTTGTTTATGGACTAGAAGAGATTCCTGTTTACAAAGAAATGGAATATGTTGATGAATCAAATGTATTATTTGATAAAATAAATGGCAGATTTGTATCTTCAGAAATAATAGGAGATTATAATGTTCAAGAGATTAAGTCATATTATTCATCTGTTTTGCCTAACCTTGGCTGGCACAAGATAAATGAAAGTCTGTTTGAGAGAGGCAGAGAATATCTAGAAATTTCAGTTTTGGAGGAAAATTCAGTGTCAAAAGTCAAATTCAGCATTTTTCCTAAAGAATAAAAAATTATTCTTGACCACAACAACTTTCAAAAGTATAAAACTACTGCTATGGCGAATATAAAATCAGCAAAAAAAAGAATTCTTCAGAATCAGAGAAAGTCTGAGATAAATAAATTCCGGAAGTCTAGAATTAGAAGTAGTATAAAAAACCTTAGTAATTTAATTGTGAATAAAAAAAAAGATGATTCTAGAAGTAAATTTTTGGTCCTAGAGTCGGAGCTCTCAAAAGCTGTTTCAAAGGGTGTTTACAAAAGGAATACTGCATCTAGAATTATTTCTAGATTATCTCAAAAAATAAAATCTCTATCAAAATAATTTTTTTTTTGTTTTTATTGATTCAATTTTTCTAATTAGTTAATCTAAAACACTTTTGGAAATTATTATGGAATTAGATTATGCTGGGGATTTGACCCCGAATGAAGTATGGCAAATGCTAAAGGACGATGAAAATTGTCATCTCATTGATTGCAGATCCTCTGCTGAATGGTTATTAGTAGGCGTCCCAGAACTTAAATCAATAAATAAAAGCACTTTATTCATAGAATGGCAGACATTTCCTATGATGGAGAAAAATCAAAGGTTTTTTCAAGACGTCTCAGAAAATGTTCCAAGTAAAGATACAAAAATCATTTTTCTATGTAGATCTGGTGCTAGATCTAGATCTGCGGCGGAATTTATGACATCTCAAGGTTTTAATAATTGTTATAATTGTCTAGAGGGTTTTGAGGGCAGTCACAATGAATCAGGTCATAGAAGTTCTGTTAATGGATGGAAATTTCTTGGTTTACCTTGGAAACAGGGATGACAAGATGACAAAGAATACAACAAACCTTTCAGAGATTCAGGCGCAGTGGGTTACAGTTAGAGGAAAGATTAGACAGAAGATTGGTGATGCACAGTTTACCAGTTGGATAAAAATGCTAACGCTTGAAGATTACGAGGACCATAAAGTTACCCTAAGTGTCCCAAGTAGTTTCATAAGAACAAGAATTATTGAACAATACTTAGACATTATAAAGAGCTACTGGTATGTACAAAATTTAAAAATCAATGATATTAAAATTATAGTCACTACTAAAAATCAAGTTGTTGACAACAAGACAAAAATTAATGAAGAAAATAATACAAAAAATAAAGGCCAAAATGATGTTTTTAAATCAATAAGTTCTGATCTAGATAACAGGTTTACTTTTTCAAATTTTATTGTTGGGAAACCCAATGAACTAGCATTTGCTGCAGCCAGAAGAGTTGCTGAATCAGAGGACGTTCCCTTTAACCCACTTTTTTTATATGGTGGTGTAGGCCTCGGGAAAACTCACCTAATGCACTCGATTGCACATGAAATAAAAAAAAGAAACCCTTTAAGAAGAGTTATTTATATGTCAGCTGAAAAGTTTATGTATCATTTTATTAAAGCCTTAAGATTTAAAAATACTGTTGCTTTTAAAGAGCAATTCAGAAATGTTGATGTTTTGATGATAGACGATGTTCAATTTATTTCTGGTAAAGAATCAACACAAGAGGAGTTTTTTCATACTTTTAATGCTTTGATTGATCAAAGAAAGCAGTTAATAATTTCTGCTGATAAATCGCCACAGGACCTTGAAGGTATTGAAGAAAGAATGAGGTCAAGGTTAGGTTGGGGATTGGTTGCTGATATACATCCACTAACTTATGAGCTGAGACTCGGAATTTTACAGGCAAAAGAAGAAAAATTGTCAACCCGCATATCTGCTACTATTTTAGAGTTTTTAGCGCATAAAATAACAAGTAATGTAAGAGAACTAGAGGGAGCTCTAAATCGCTTATCTGCCTTCTCCTCTTTGGTTGGTAGAGATATAAATTTAGATATGGTTCAAGATTTACTTAAAGATCTTCTGAAGTCTTCACAGAAAAAAGTTAATATTGAAGAAATCCAAAAGAAAGTGTCTCAACATTTTAATGTCAAGGTTTCAGATATGAGTTCAGCAAGAAGGTCAAGAACTGTCGCTAGACCACGTCAGGTTGCAATGTATCTGTCTAAGAACCTTACATCTAGGTCCTTGCCTGAAATTGGAAGAAGATTTGGTAACAGAGACCATACGACTGTAATTCATGCTGTTAGGAAAGTTGAGGAGTTAATGAATAAAGACGCTGGTTTTGATGAGGATGTACAATTATTGATTAGAATGTTGGAATCTTAAATATGGAATTTACAATTAAAAAGAAAATATTATTGGACTGTTTATCACACTTTCAAAGTGTAGTTGAAAGAAGAAATACGATTCCAATTCTTTCGAATATTAAAATTAATGCAATTGAAGGTGGTCTCACCCTCACAGCTACCGACTTAATAATGGAACTGAGTGAAAGTTTGCCAGCGAAGGTTTCTTCACCAGGCGGAGTTACAATATCTTCGCAACTTTTCTTTGAAATTATCAGGAAGGCTCCAGATCACTCTGATATCACTCTTAAAGTTGATGAAAAAAGTGGATCTGTTTTTGTTTTGTTTGGCGAATCAAAGTTTTCACTTCCTACATTACCTATTGACGATTTTCCCGTAATGGATGCTGATAAACTTGATGTGATGCTTGAATTAAAATCAGATGAATTGAAGAATTTAATAAATAATTGTAAGTTTTGTATGGGTCTTGACGAATCAAGACAATACCTAAACGGGATTTACTTACATAAGAATGAAGATCAAGTAACAACAGTTGCAACGGACGGCCATAGACTCTCAAAAAGTATGATTACTCAAGGTGATAAGAACTCCTTCGAGGGAATTATTGTCCCAAAAAAAACTGTGATAGAAATTTCCAAGATTCTTGATGATTGTGCCGATAAAATTTCTATCAGTTTTTCAAAGACACGTATTAAGTTTGTAATCGGTAATTTAATTGTCGTTTCAAAGTTAGTCAATGCCTCATTCCCTGATTATGAAAGTGTTATTCCAAAAGATAATGATCAAATAATGGTGGTTGATTGCAAAAGTTTTAGTCAAACAATTGATAGAGTCTCTACAATTTCAGATGAGAAGTTTAGAACAGTAAAATTTTCAATTTCTGGTAACAACTGTGTTGTAAGTTCTTTTGGAAATGATAAATCAGTTGGAACTGAGAACGTGGATGTTGAATTTTCAGGTTCAGAAATCTCAATAAATTTTAATGCACGTTATATTCTTGACGTTTTAAATATAATCAAAAGTGGAAAAGTTAAGTTCTATTTTTCACAAAAAACTGCTCCAACTATACTTGAGTCCGATGCGTTAAAAAATTCACTTTTTTTAATTATGCAGATGAGAGCATAATTTTCAATGAATTCAAATCTAAGAATTGAAAAACTTATATTAAACAATTTTAGAAACCATAATTATCTTAAACTAGATATAAAAAAAAATATGGTTTTAATATATGGGAAAAATGGCTCTGGAAAAACGAGTGTTTTGGAATCAATATCTCTATTTGATTCATCAAATGGATTTAAGGCGTTAAGTCTTAATGAAACGATAAATTTTAATTACAAGGGACCATTAGAAATGTTTGGAGTTAATTTATCCTTAAAATCCCTTGATAGTTTAAGCACAGTTGGCCTAAGTCTTAGAAAAAAAAATGATATGCTTAGAAAAGTTATTAGCATAGATGGGAAATTATCAAGAAAAACCAACCCAAAGATTTTGAATGTATATTCAGTTTTTCCAAAAATGACTTTTTTATTTCAAAATAGTTCTGAAGATAGAAGAGGTTTTTTAGATCAAATGATTTCAACAACTGATAAAGAGCATAGAAAAAACTTAATCAATTATGAGAAGTATAAGAGTGAAAGAATAAAAATTCTCAAAAAATGGAAAAATTGCAATACAGAGTGGCTTGATGCAGTAGAAAAAAAAATGGTTTTTTATGGAATGGTAATATGTGATTGTCGGCGAAACTTTGTGAAAAGCCTAAATCATATGTTATTAAATTTAGAATCATCACTACCTTATTTTCAAGTCAAACTAAATGGAAAGCTGGATAAGCTTTTACTTGAAAAACCGTCAATACAAGTAGAAGATTTCTTTTTTTCTTCTCTAAGAGAAAATAGAACAAGAGATTCTATTATTGGAAGGACAAGTTTTAGTGCTAATAAAACTGATATAATAGTTTATGAAAAAAAATCTAACAAAGAAGCTAAAAGTTTTTCAACTGGTCAACAAAAAACAATTTTGTTTTTAATGATTTTTGCTTTTATCAAACATCTTGAAACAATATCGTATGAAAGAATAATTTTTTTACTCGACGATGTCTTTTCATATTTAGACGATAAGTTTATTTATCTGGTTTTAGAAAAATTAAATGAATTGAATGTGCAAATATGGATGACAGATGTTAAAGGAGATTGGATCTTTAGGGATAAAAGATACAATAAAATTGTAGATAAGATAAATATTGACGATAAAAGGTTTAAAGTTAGTTAAAATTAGATATAATAATTAAATCTAATTGGGAAAAAAATTTGACAACATCAGAAAATCCAGAAAATAGTCAAAATTACGATGCTGAATCGATTAAAGTTCTTAAAGGACTTGATGCTGTAAGAAAACGACCTGGAATGTATATTGGTGATACCGATGATGGCTCAGGTCTACACCATATGGTTTATGAGGTTGTTGATAATTCCATAGATGAAGCGTTAGCTGGTTTTTGCGATGAAATAACAGTTAAGATTAATAAAAATAATTCTATTTCAGTCACAGATAATGGAAGGGGCATACCCACAAATATTCATAAAGATGAAGGAATTTCTGCTGCAGAAGTCATTATGACTCAACTTCATGCTGGTGGAAAGTTCGATCAAAACTCATATAAAGTTTCAGGTGGACTCCATGGTGTTGGTGTTTCTGTAGTTAATGCATTGTCTGAGTGGCTTGAACTTACAATTAAAAGAGATGGTAAAAAACACCATTTAAAATTTAGAAATGGAGAGGCTGAGGATTCGTTAAAAGAAGTAGGTAAAACTGAGAATAGTGGAACTGAAATAACTTTTTTGCCATCAAAGGAAACCTTTAGTTTAACAGAATTTGATTTTAAGAAATTAGAATCTCGTTTAAGAGAACTAGCTTATTTGAATTCAGGAGTGAACATTCGTTTAATCGATGATCGGGGGGATAAAGAACTTATATCAGAATTATCATCTAGAGGAGGTTTGAAGGGTTATGTAAAATTTTTGGATAAATCTAGAGAAGCAATAGTTGCCAATGTTATCTTCTTTAAAGGTAATAGTGAGAATATTTCTATAGAATGCGCAATCCAATGGAATAAAAGTTATTACGAAAATTTTTTAGTTTTTACAAATAATATTCCACAAAGAGATGGAGGAACTCATGTTGCAGGATTTAGATCTGCCCTTACAAGGACAGTAAACAATGCAATCAATAGTCTTGGAATGCAAAAGAAAGATAAAGTCAGTTTAACTGGCGAGGATGCTAGAGAAGGTCTAACATGTATTTTGTCAGTTAAGGTACCTGATCCAAAGTTTTCATCACAAACAAAAGATAAATTGGTTTCATCTGAAGTCAGACCAGTAGTCGAATCAATTGTAGCAGAAAACCTTGCAAATTGGTTTGAAGAAAATCCTAAAGATGCTAAATCCGTTATCACAAAAATATTTGAAGCTGCAGCGGCCAGAGAAGCAGCTAGGAAAGCAAGAGAAGTTTCTCGAAAGAACTCTGCATTCGAGATAAGTTCTTTACCTGGAAAATTAGCAGATTGTCAGAGCAAGTCTCCAGAGGATAGTGAATTATTTATCGTTGAGGGAGATTCGGCGGGCGGTTCTGCAAAACAGGCTAGAGATCGAAAGAATCAAGCGGTTTTGCCATTAAAGGGGAAAATTCTTAATACTGAAAAATCAAGACCTGATAAAATATTAAATTCAGCAGAGATTGCAACTCTAATCCAAGCACTTGGTACCGGATTTAAGCCAGATTTTAAAATAGACGAACTGAGGTATCATAAAATTATTATTATGACAGATGCTGATGTTGATGGCTCACATATTAGAACATTGCTGTTAACTTTTCTATACAGACATATGCCAGATCTTGTGAGAAATGGATTTGTTTATATTGCACAACCACCTCTTTATAAAATAAAAAAAGGCAAAATGGAATTATATTTAAAAGACGATAATGAGTTAGAAAACTTTTTTATAAATGATTTAACTGAAAGCGCTGTTCTTGAGCAAAAATCTGGATCAGCAGTAAAAGGTAAAGATCTCAAAAATATTTTTAATAAAGTAATTGGCCTTGATAAATTATTGGATTTGATCTCAGCCAAGAATTTGAATTTTTACTTTCTTTTAGAACAAGCTACTATTTCGAACTTTTTTAACTCTGAAAACTTTGAAAATCAAAGAAAATCAGAACAAACTCTAGAATACTTACTGAAAAGGTTGAACTATAAAAAAAATCTTTGGTCATTTAGTATGGAAGATAATGACATTATTTTTACAAAAAAAGAAAATAAAGTTGAAGAAAAATTCATAATCAAATTATCATCACTCGATGAACTTAACTATGTAAACTTAAAGAAATACAGTCAACTGATGCAAGAGTATTTTTTGAGTAGTTCAATTTTGAACATTAATGATGAAAAATTTCAAATTAATAGTCCAAAGGATCTTATAACCTTTGGCTTAGATCAATCAAAGAAATCATATTCCGTTCAGAGATATAAAGGTCTAGGTGAGATGAATCCAGACCAGTTATGGCAAACAACTTTAGACCCTGAATATAGGTCAATTCTCAGAGTTGATATCGACGATGCCCAGAGGGCAGATGATGTATTTGAGGAGCTTATGGGTGATGATGTTGAGAAGAGAAAAACTTTTATTCAATCTAACGCAAGAAAGGTTTCAAACCTAGACGTTTAAATGCATATTTATAAAAAAAAATTGGAACAATATAACTTGTGAAGGCTATTAAATGGCTATTTTTAATTTTTATTTGGTTAGTGCTTTTTCTAAGTATTGCAGTTACCTGGTCTTTACTAAATTTACCAGAAACCGAATCAATAAAAATTTCAAGACAACCCAGTATAACTTTTCTTGATAAACAAGGCAGGATAATTGCTTCTTATGGTGACATATACGGTCAATCAATTCAATATGGCGATCTTCCAAAAAACTTAATTAACGCTGTTATAGTAACAGAAGATAAAAGATTCTTCTTTCACCCAGGTGTTGATTTAAAAGGTATAGCTAGGGCTGCTTACGTCAACCTAAAAGCTCGAAGAATCATTCAAGGTGGGAGTACGATTACACAACAATTGGCAAAGAATCTTTTTTTAACACCGGAGAGATCTTTTACAAGAAAGCTTCACGAACTCATTTTAAGTTTTTGGCTAGAAATGAGATTTTCAAAAGAGCAACTTTTAAGTATTTACCTAAATAGGGTTTATTTAGGTTCAGGAACTTATGGAGTCCAAGCTGCATCTGAAAAGTATTTTAATAAAAAAGTGGAAGAATTAAACCTTTATGAGTGTGCACTAATTGCTAGCTTGTTAAAGGCTCCATCAAAATACAATCCTATATCAAATAAAAAATTGTCAAGAGAACGTACGGCAAAAGTATTGGAAAATATGAGACGAAACAATCTTATTAGCAAAAAAAAAGTTGATGAAGCTAAATTAAGTAATAGAGAATATGATAAATTTACATCAGCCCCAAAAAGCACAAGATATTTTATAGATTGGCTTTTACCAAGAGTTAAGTCTTATCTAGGAGAAATTAATGAAGACTTAATTATCAGGACTACTCTTGATGTGAAACTTCAAGAAATTGCTGAAAGTTCGGTTAATTCCATTACGTCAAAATATACATCTGCTGATCAATCGGCTTTGGTTGCTCTCGATTTAAAAGGTGGTGTTATGGCAATGGTTGGTGGAAGGGATTATGGAGATACTCAATTTAACAGAGCAACGCAGGCTCAAAGACAACCTGGTTCAGCATTTAAATTATTTGTATATTTAGCAGGTTTAAAGGAAGGATATGGTCCAAAAGATGAAATTGTTGACTCAGAAATCAATATTAATGGATGGTCACCAAAGAACTATAAGAAGGAATACTTAGGGGAAATTTCTCTTGTAGATGCTTTTTCAAAATCAATTAACACAGTAGCAGTAAAATTATCAGAAAATATTGGAAGAGAAAATGTAATTAAGATGGCTAGATCACTTGGAATATCAAGTCCTATACTGAATTCACCTTCATTAGCCCTAGGAACATCTGAAGTTAATCTTTTAGAACTAACAGCTGCATATGATGTTTTGGCAAATAAGGGAAATGGTGTTCTTGTTCACGGAATAAGGTCTATTGAAAACACAGAAGGAAAAACGCTATTTATCAGAAAAGGTAACGGTCCAGGAAAAGTCCTAGATGCTGACTTAGTTAGTACAATGACTAGAATGATGGAGAATACAATTGAAGTTGGAACTGGGAAAAATGCGAAATTAAACAGACCAGCAGCAGGGAAAACAGGAACAAGTCAATCACTAAGAGATGCTTGGTTTATTGGTTTTACCTCTGATTTAGTTGTAGGCGTTTGGTTTGGCAATGATGACGATTCACCTATGAAAAATATTACAGGAGGTACTGCTCCAGCTATATTATGGAGCGACTTTATGAAGAAGGCTCATTTAGGTAAACCTGCTGAGCAATTGACAACATCGTCAGATAATATTAATCGAATTAAAAATAGGGATAAAATTGATAAGCTAATAAAAAAAAGTAAAGAACTTGATAGAAAAAAGAATGTATTTGAAACAATTCTAGAGAATTTTTTTTAGGAATGGGTCAATTTTTTTCATAAAAAGGTCACCAGTTCTGAAAAAAGTTATGAAATTGTCATTTTCGTCCATTAAAAAAATTAAAGAACTGTGATCAACAAGGTATGATAGATCACTATTATTTTTTTTGTTGAGTTTAACATATATTCGATAATCTTTAATGATTTGATTAATTTGATCATTTGATCCAGTTAAAGCTATAAAAGCAGAGTTAAAGTTTTGTATGAAATCTTTAAGAGTCTCAGGTCTGTCTCTTTCGGGATCAATGCTAATAAATATAGGCAATAACTCCTTGTAAAGGTTAGGGTTATCGTCAAATAATTTGGAAATTTTTAGAACGTCCATTGGACAAATATCTGGACAATAAGTATATCCAAAATAAATTAATTTCTTCTTCTTTGTATTTTTAGAAAAGAACATATTTCCATTTTGATCAATCAATGAGAAACTTTCGCCAATATTGGAGGTGGCATTTTGTTTTTTTGAAAAAAAATTTAAAGCAAATATTGCAAAGATAATGACTAAAACAAGTAAAGTCATCATTAGAAGATTCCTTTTGAAAATAAACCTATATTTATTCACATTCAATTACAAAGTAAGCGTTACCATAGTTATTTTTAAACTTCGTTATACTCTTGACAAGATACTTCCTACTTCCATCAATATAAAGTTTAAATTTATTTTTTAAATTCTTTTTTTTTAGTAAGATTAAACATTCCTCCATAAGTGCTTTGTTTTTAATTTGAATAATTAATTTTCCAGAGAAGCATTTTCCTAAGATAGATCTTATTTCTTTTTTTGATGATGGAATAAAGAAAAAAAGAGAAGAATTTTTCTCTCTATTTGTTAAAAAATCACTTTTTTTATTAACCCATTGTGCGATTTCAAGAATTCCTAGTATTTTTATAACATCGATTCTCTTTTTAGAGAAAAAAATGTTTACATTATTTGTAAAATGAAAATATGGATCCCCCTTTATTAGCAGTCCAATTTTTTTTCTGCCTTTAAATAAATCAAATACTTTTTTAAAGAAAAGGTCATTGTCAAAGTTAAAATCATTAAATTCTATTATTTTTTTACCATTATTAATTAAAAACTCTCTAAATTCTTTTTTGAAACTTTTTGGAATAATAATTAAATCACACTCTAAAAGTGTTGAAATTCCTTCAACAGTAGTATCTAGAAAATCAAGATGATTTGAACCAATAATGTAGAATTTTTTGTTATTTTGTGTATACATTATTATTTAA
>CENN01012191.1_pt1 | contig 10683 bp, 9 predicted proteins | sample 530151 | NCBI WGS metagenome assembly CENN01 (sample SAMEA2591084, study PRJEB7988) | marine metagenome | isolation source: saline water (ENVO:00002010), including
AATGAGATTTATGCATACAAGGAACAAGATACTTTACTAATAAAAAAACACTTATTAGATTTACTTTAAGCACTTTTCGCCAAGTCTCCAGACTAGAGTCAACAATTGATGAAAGTTTACCAACAATCGAGGCATTATTAATTAAGCCATCAACACAAGAGTAGTTTTTAAAAATTTCATTTTGGAGATTTTGCGCACTTGTTTCGTCTAGATCTGCTAAATCAGATAATATAATCATTGGATTTGTATTATATTTTGTCTTTATTTGGTCATATACTTCATTAAGTTCATTTTCATTTTTTCCAAGAAGAATCACATTTGCTCCATACTTACTAAAACCAATTGATAACTCTCGTCCAATTCCTTTCGATGCTCCAGTTATTAGTATATTTTTGCTTTTTAAGATATGTTCATCAAATTTCATTACTAATTTTTCTATTTAATTAACTCGATTATGTTATCTGCATTTTTAACAAGCGGTATGTTAAAGGAATTGCTCTCTTTAGTTATTGAATATCCATATAAACAACCAATTGTTCGAGTCCCTGCATTTATACCTGCTTGAATATCTTTTGGATGGTCACCAATATATACGCAATTTTTTGGAGTGATATTTAATTTTGAGCATGCCAAAAGAATTCCCTCTGGATCTGGCTTTGTTTTACTTAAATGTTCTGGGCATATAAGAATTTTTGATTTTTTAAGCATTTTAAAATTATTTACTAATGGGTAAGCGTATTCATACGGTTTATTTGTAACAATACCAAAAATTATATTTTCTTTTACTAAATAATTTATTAATTCCTGTACTCCTGTGAATAATTTTGAACTTTTCATCAAGTTTTTTTTATATTCAATCAATAACTCACTTCTATAAACAGCAGCCTGTTTGTCATCAGATGAAACATTGAAGCCAAATTCAACAAGTTTTGCTGAACCGTCTGAAACAATACTTCTAATATCACTTAGTCGTAAAGTTTTTTTTCCGTGTTTAATTAAAATGTTATTTAAAGATAAAAGAAAATCTGGTGCTGTATCAATTAAGGTACCATCTAAGTCAAAAAGAACTAATTTAGTCTTCAATTTTTCTTGCATACATCATGTAGTTAACACCAAGATCATTATTGAGATTAGCTTTATGAGTTAATGGATTATAAAACATACCTTTTGATTCAATTAATTTGCCATCTGCTTTTCTTATGTATTCTGCTAATTTTGATGGTTTAATGAATTTATTAAATTCATGTGTTCCTTTTGGCAAAATATTAAAAATATATTCTGCTCCAACTATTGCTGTTATAAATGATCTAGGATTTTTATTGATAGTTGATAAAAAAAGATGACCGTTAGGCTTCAATAACTTTAGACATGTTGAAACAAGCATTGCAGGATCTGGAACATGTTCAAGAACCTCAAGACAAGTTACAACATCATAATTTTTTTTGTATTTTTTATATAGTTCTTCTGCCGTATTTTCATAGTAAGTTATGTTTTTATTATTTTGTTCAGCATGGATTTTTGCAATGTTTATTCCAGGACCGGCTGCATCTATTCCAGTAACAACAGCTCCTTTTTCGTATAAAGCTTCTGATAATATTCCACCACCACAACCAACATCCAAAACTTTTTTATTAGATATATCTAATTTATCAAAAATATAATTTGCCCTTAAAGGATTGATCACGTGAAGTGGTTTAAAGTCACCATTTTTATCCCACCATTTATCTGCCAATTCAGCGAACTTTTTAATTTCACTCTCATCAATATTCATATTTCGAGCTTCCTAAATTTTAAAACATTTAATTTTTAAATAATTTTTGTAATTACACTACATATATTTAAAAAAAATATGCAGTATTTGAAGTCTTTTCTACTTTTATTGACTTTTAATGTCGAGTATTATTTACTTCACTACAAATATCTAATAAACAATAAACTATACATAGTGATTATATCTGCTTTAAAGTCAAATGACTCAAAAGATAATAGATCGCCAATTCATCTTGATACTATTGGCGCGTTATTGTCTCTTGAGGCTAAAATAATGTTCGAAAAAAACATTGGAGACGGTATATATACAACTAACGAACAATTTAAGAAAGCTGGTTTGGAAGAATCTGAAAGAAATGAGTGCCTCCAAAATTCTGATTTAATAATTTCTAATCAACCACTTAAAGAGGAAGAACTAAATCTACTAAAACCGGGATCAACATTATTAGGTATGGTCGACCCATTTAATAATCAAAGTATGCTGAATTTTTGTTCAGAAAGAAAAATTAATGTTGTTAGCATGGAATTTATTCCGAGAATAACAAGAGCCCAAAAAATGGATGTATTAAGTTCTCAAGCTAATCTTGCTGGATATGTAGCGGTTATAGAATCTGCTAAATATTTATCAAGTGCCTTGCCAATGATGATGACAGCGGCAGGTACACTTAAACCTGCAAGAGTATTTGTAATTGGTGTTGGAGTTGCAGGTCTGCAAGCGATAGCAACAGCAAAACGACTTGGCGCAAGAGTAGAGGCCTTTGATACAAGAGACGTCGTTGAAGAACAAGTAAACTCTTTGGGAGCTAAATTTGTAAAAATTGATCTTGGTGTAACAGGTCAGACAGATCAGGGTTATGCAAAAGAATTGACACCAGAACAAATTCAAAAACAAAAAGATCTACAGTCCGAAGTTTGTGCAAAATCAGATATTGTAATAACCACAGCTCAACTTTTTGGCAAAGATGCACCAAAGCTAATCGATAGTCAGACAATTAAAAAAATGCAATCAGGTAGCGTAATTTTCGATATGGCTGTTGAGTCTGGTGGCAATGTTGAAGGATCTCAAATAGATGAGATTGTGATTGATAATGGCGTAAAAATAATAGGCTTTTCAAATTTAGCATCTTTTGTTTCTAATCACGCGTCTTTGGCATTATCTAATAATTTTAATAACTGGATATGTGATTTCTACGATCAAGATAAAAAAAATATTTCCTTTGATTTTGATGACGAAATTATAAAAAGTAGTGTACTTGTTTATGATGGTGATATTAAAAATGAGAGGTTTAAATGATGGAAGTATATATACTTTTAGGCTTTGTTCTAATCTTGTCAATATACCTTGGACTTGAATTAATTTCAAAGATTCCAAGCACCCTTCATACACCTCTAATGTCTGGAGCTAATGCAATCTCTGGAATAGCCTTGGTTGGTGCATTGCTTTTATCGCGGGATTCAGATCTTCAAAATATCATAGCTTTTTTAGCAGTTACATTCGCATCTATTAATGTATTTGGTGGTTATTTAGTAACTAATAGAATGCTTAAAATGTTTAAAAAGAAATAATATGAACATATCACCAGATACCATTCTGTCTATCCAAAATATTGCATATATATTTTCATCTATCTTATTTATTTCTGGTATAAAAATGCTTGGTAAAGAGGATACTGCTGTCAGAGGAAATTTTTTATCTGCCTCAGCAATGTTCATAGCTGTTTTGGTAACAATATTTAATTTAGTAAGTCCCCTGATTTTATTGGCTGGAATTTTGACTGGAGCAATTGTAGGAGCATTAATTGCTTTAAAAGTTAAAATGACTTCGATTCCTGAAATGGTTGCTTTATTTAACGGTTTTGGAGGCTTGGCAACATTTTTGATAGCTTGGTCTGAGTTTACTTCTGTTCCAGATAATTTTTTCCAACATATTTTGATAATGATCACTGTATATATCGGTGGAGTAACTTTTTCTGGAAGCATAGTAGCTTATGGGAAATTATCAGAAAAATTAAAAATACAAAAGTCATCTATAATAACTAAGATATTTACATCTTTCTTTTACCTATCATTTTTTGGAATTATCTTTATGCTTTCAAGCGATTTTTTAATTTCAAATTTAAGCTCCATTGATTTTTTCAATATATTTTTAATTTTGACCTTGCTTGCAGGTATTGGTTTTGTATTACCGATTGGAGGCGGCGATATGCCTGTTGTAATATCGCTACTCAATTCATTTTCTGGAATAGCTGCAGCTTTCGCAGGATTATTGCTCTTAAATAACGTTTTAATTGTAGCTGGTTCGTTAGTAGGAGCTAGCGGCTTGATACTTACTATTATTATGGCTAAGGCAATGAATAGATCTATTAACAATATATTATTTGTTGGATATTCAAGTTCAGCATCTTCGTCAACATCAGAAGAGCAAGGCGAAGTCAGTCCAATCAATGTAAATGATGCATATTTAATTCTTGAAAATGCAAGTTCTGTTTTGATTGTTCCAGGATATGGTATGGCTGTAGCTCAAGCTCAACATGTTGTTAGAGAGTTGGGAGAGCTACTTGAAGAAAATGGAACCGAGGTAAAATATGGAATTCATCCGGTTGCAGGAAGAATGCCTGGTCATATGAATGTTTTGCTAGCTGAAGCAAATGTTCCTTATGATTTTCTTGCTGAACCTGAGGATGTAAACCCAACTATGGAAGCTGTCGATGTTGCTGTGGTTATTGGTGCAAATGATGTTGTAAATCCCTCTGCCACAGAAGAACCTGGCAGCCCAATCTATGGAATGCCAATTATTGAAGTTCATAATGCAAGAACAGTATTTGTCTTGAAAAGATCAATGTCATCAGGCTTTGCAGGAGTTCAAAACCCTCTGTTTTTTAAACAGAATACCAGAATGTTATTTGGTGATGCAAAAGAGTCAATTGGTGGCCTGGTATCAGAATTTAAAGAGTAAATTCTTCTCAAAAATATGTTAAAATTTACCCCTTAATGGGCACATATTTTTAATTAAAAAAAAACAAAAATATTCGTAAAATGAGCGATTTTGCAAAAGAAATTATTTCAGTCAATATTGAAGATGAGCTGAAGCAATCCTACCTAAGTTATGCTCTTAGCGTTATTCATGGAAGGGCACTTCCTGACATCAGAGATGGATTAAAACCAGTCCATAGAAGAATTCTTTATGCAATGTATGATTTAAAAAATTCTTTCAATAAACCCTATAAAAAATCTGCAAGAGTTGTTGGTGATGTTATTGGTAAATATCATCCACATGGAGATAGCGCAGTATATGATGCTATGGTCCGAATGGCTCAAGATTTTTCAATGAGATATATGTTAGTTCAGGGCCAAGGTAATTTTGGTTCAATTGATGGTGACCCACCAGCAGCTATGAGATATACAGAAGTTAGGATGGCAAAAATTACCGATCAAATGCTAAATGACTTAGAAAAGGAAACAGTATCTTTTTCACCAAACTACGATGGAAGTGAATATATACCAGATGTTTTACCAACAAAAATTCCAAACTTATTAGTTAATGGATCTTCTGGTATTGCAGTTGGAATGGCTACAAATATTCCTCCTCACAATCTAAATGAAGTTATAAATGGCTCCATAAGCCTTATTCATAATCCAAAAATTTCCATTGATGAATTGATTAAAGATATTTCAGGACCTGATTTTCCTACCGGAGGAACGATTGATGGTAAGGCTGGTATTTATGAGGCGTATAAAACAGGAAGAGGCATTATCCATGTAAGATCTAACACGTCCATTGAGGAGGATAAATCTGGTAAACAGTCACTTATTATTAATGAAATACCTTTTATGGTTAATAAAGCAAGAATGCTTGAAAAGATAGCTGAGCTAGTAAAAGATAAAAAAATTGAAGGCATTACAGAAATTAGAGATGAATCTGATAAAGATGGCCTAAGAGTTGTTATTGAAATAAGAAAAGGAGATTCCGCAGATGTCATAGAAAATAATTTATTTTCTCAAACTCAACTAGAGCAATCATTTGGCATCAACTTTACTGTCCTAGTAGATGGACAACCAAAAGAAGTTAATCTCAAAGAAATGCTTCATGCTTTTATAAAGCATAGAAAAGAAATTATTACCAAAAGAACAAAATATGACTTAAAAAAAGCAAAAGAAAGAGGTCATATCGTTGAAGGACTAATGGTAGCAATAGCAAATATCGATGAAGTAATCTTAATAATTAAAAAATCTAAGGATCCAAAAGTTGCTTCAGAGGCTTTATCAAAAAAAATATGGAAAGCTGGTCCAGTTGAAGCTATTTTAAAAAAAGTTGGAAATGATGCATGTAAGCCTAAAGGTATAGACAAGTCCCTAGGAATCAAGGGAAAAAAATATAAATTATCAAATGATCAGGCTAAAGCAATCTTAGAGCTTAGACTTGGAAGATTAACAGGATTAGAGCAAGATAATTTAAGCAGTGAATTTAATGAAATTGTTACAAAAATTATGGCTCTTCAAAAAATCTTAGATGATAAAGACACGCTAAAATCTCTAATGATAGAAGAGCTAGAAGATATCCAAAACTCTTTTGGTGATGACAGAAAAACTAAAATAAATGATACCAGAAGAGGAATAACAAATGAGGATTTGATTCCAGAAGAAACTAGAGTTTTAACTGTTTCTAGAAGTGGGTACGCAAAGACACAGCCATTAGATGAATACAGAGAGCAAAGACGAGGTGGTCAAGGAAAAGCAGCAGCTAGTGTAAAAGAAGAAGATTTAATTCAAAACCTTTATGTCTTAAGCAGCCATGTGCAAATTCTTTGTTTTACAACTAAAGGTAAAGTTTTTTGGTTAAAAGTATATGAAATTCCTGTTGCATCAAGAACATCCAAAGGCAGACCGTTAGTAAATATGCTTAATTTAGATGATGATGAGTCTGTAAGTGAAATTTTACCTGTAGATGAATTTAGCGAAGATAAATTTATTTTTATGGCGACTCAAAAAGGCACAACAAAAAAAACACAATTAAGTTTATTTGCTAAAAAATATAAATCTGGAATAAAAGCAATTAATTTAGATGAAGATGACAAATTAATAGGAAGTGCCATTACCTCAGGTAATGATGAGATTCTTTTGGCTAGTAATGCTGGAAAGTTGATACGTTTTAACGAATCACATGTTAGGGCAATGGGAAGGACAGCAAGAGGAGTAAGGGGCATAAAACTTAAGAAAGATGCAAAACTAATATCTTTAATGCTTGGCAATCCTAATAAAACAATTTTATGTGTCTCTGAAAATGGATATGGAAAAAAGACAAAACTGGAAGACTTCCCTTCTCATAATAGAGGTGGTCAAGGTGTTATTTCAATGAAGACAAGTGAAAGAAATGGTTTGATGGTCTCAGCTACTCTTGTTGATGATGAGGACGGTATAATGTTAATAAGTGACAAAGGAACTATGATAAGGACATCTGTCTCCCAAATTCCAACACTTAGTCGAAATACTCAAGGCGTAAAGATTATTACTCCAAAAGAAGGAGAAAAATTAACAGAATGTGTAAATATTCCTAGCGAGGAAGAACAAGAATAAAAAAATGCGAAAATGGAATTTCTGTGCAGGGCCCGCTGCTATATCAGAAGATGTACTCTTAGATGTAAAATCAGAATTATTGGAATGGAAAGATTCTGGTACTTCAATTATGGAAATGAGCCACAGGTCACCTGAATATTTGTCTGTTGCAAGAGAAGCAAAGACTGATTTAATTGATATTTTAAATATACCTGAAAATTACGATGTCTTGTTTTTGCAAGGAGGAGCCACTCAACAGTTTGCTCAAATACCAATAAACTTTGGTAAAAAATCTGCGGATTATGTTTTAACAGGTACTTGGTCAAAAAAGGCAATTTCAGAAGCGTCAAACTACTTAGAGGTAAAAACAATTGCTTCTTCAGAACAAGAAAACTTCTCTTATGTTCCTGATCCCAATTCATGGAGATTCTCAAGAGATGCTGATTATGTTCATTATTGCCCCAATGAAACAATTCAAGGAGTAGCATTGCATAAAGCTCCAATTACTAAAAATCCCCTTATCGCTGATATGTCATCTGTTATTTTAAGCGAACCAATTGATGTTAAAAATTTTTCGATGATTTATGCAGGAGCACAAAAAAATATTGGTCCAGCTGGATTAACTGTAATAATTATAGAAAAAGAGTTTTTACTCAAATCAAATAATAATTTAGCTAACATTCTTAAATACGATGAACATGCTAAAGCAGATTCAATGCTTAATACGCCTCCAACATTTGCCTGGTACATGGCTGGAAAAGTTTTTAAGTGGATAAAAGAGTGTGGAGGCTTAAAATTCTTTAAAGAACAAAATTATAAAAAAGCAAAATTACTTTATGAATTTATTGATAGTTCAAGTTTTTACTCAAATAATATTATGCTTGAAAATCGATCAATAATGAATGTTCCCTTTTTGTTGGCTGATGATAAATTAGACAATGAGTTTTTAGATAAATCCAAAAAAAATGGATTATTACATCTTAAGGGTCATAGATCAGTTGGTGGAATGCGTGCAAGTATATATAATGCTATGCCTCTTGATGGAGTAATCGAATTAATTAGCTTTATGAAAGATTTTGAAATTGAAAATGGTTAAATAATGAATAATAAAAAAATTAAAATTTTGAGAAGTAAAATCGATAAGATAGACAAGAGCTTATATGATTTAATTCAAAAAAGAGCAAAAATTGCGGTTGAAATAGGCAATGTTAAATCAAAAATTGCACCTAATTCTTCATTTTATAAACCTGATAGAGAATCAAAGATTCTTAGAAATATTATAAGCTCAAATAAAAAGGGATTGTTACCTGATAAAAACATAAGAACAATTTTTAAAAACATAATTTCAGGATGCCTTTCTCTTGAAGAGGTCTTAAAAGTTTCATATTTAGGACCAGAGGGAACTCACTCCGAAGCTGCAGTTCTTAACCAATTTGGCTCAATTATCAAAAGAAAACCATCATTATCGATCGAAGATGTTTTTAGTGAGGTATTAAATCAAGAAGCTAATTTAGGTTTAGTACCTGTTGAAAACTCATCTGAAGGAGTTATTAACTCTACTTTAAATTGTCTAGCGGATAATCAACCTATAAACATCATAGGTGAGGTTTATCATGATATAGATCATCAATTGGCTTCTGGTAATAATTTTGATCTAAAAGACGCCTTTGCAATTGCCTCTCATCCTCAAGCTCTTGGACAATGTTCTAAATGGATTGATAAAAATATTGGCTCAATTAAAAGACTTGAAATGCCAAGTTCAGCTGTAGCAGCTAAATATGCAAAAGAAAATAAAAACATTCTATGTATTGTTAATTCATTAGCAATTGATAAATACAAGTTAAAACTTGTCAAAAAAAATGTTCAAGATTTTGCTGATAATAAGACAAGATTTTTAGTAATAGGGTTAAATTCTGTTAATAAAACTGGAAAAGATAAAACCTCTTTTTTAATTCAGACTGTTAATAATCCTGGTGCTCTTATTGCCATATTGAGACCTTTTGAAAAGCGAAAAATAAATTTAAGTAAAATTGAAACTAGACCGTCAAGAGGTAATATAAATTCTCACGATTTTTTCATTGATTGTGAAGGGCATATGAATGACCAAAAATTAAAACTAACTATAAAAGAGGTAAAAGATCTTGGCTCTTCTGTAAGGGTTCTTGGATCATATCCTCAATATATATGAGCGACTTATTAGATAATATCAATGCAGGAATATCAGATCTTAATCCTTATGAACCAGGTAGATCCATTGACGATGTTATAGCAGAATACAAGCCTGAAAAAGTAGTTAAGCTTGCTAGCAATGAAAATCCTTTAGGAGCATCACCCCTAGCTATCGAAGCTCTTTCAAAAATAAATAACGACCTTCATTTGTATCCTGATGGAGATGCAAAAAATTTAAAAGAAAGAATTGCACAACATGAGAATTTAAATGAAGAGAATATTATTGTTGGAAACGGCTCAAATGAGATTTTAGAGCTGGCAGCAAGAACTTTTTTAAACAAAGATACAAGTGCAATAATGTCTAAACATGCATTTGCAGTTTATAAAATTGTTACTCAATCTTGTGGTTCAAAAATTATTGAAGTCCCAACAAACAATTGGAAACATGCTCTTGAGGATTTTAGCAAGTTTATAGAAACTTCTACTAAAGTTTGTTTTGTTGCGAATCCTAACAATCCAACGGGTACATATAATTCTCATAAAGAATTCAAGAATTTAATGGATTCTATACCGTCAAATGTATTAGTAATTCTTGATTTAGCATATTTTGAATACGTAGAGCTTGACGATTATGTAAATGTAAATAGCCTGCTAAAGAGTTATAAAAATTTACTTATAACTAAATCTTTCTCGAAGATTCAAGGTCTTGCAAGTTTACGAATTGGATATGGAATGGCTAGCACACAAGTTATTCAAATTCTAAATAAAATTAGACAACCTTTTAATTCAAATACATTCGCTCAAAAAGCTGCATGTATTGCAATCTCTGACAAAGAGCATATTAAAAAAAGCATAGAGCTTAACTCAAAAGAAAGAAATTTTCTGTGTGAAGAATTAAATAAATTAAATCTAGATTATATTCCGTCTCAAGGAAATTTTATTTCTTTTCAAGGTAATTTTGATGCGCAAAAATTATTTTTAAGTTTAATGAAGAAAGGTGTAATTGTAAGACCAATTGGTTTATATGACATGGCTAACTTTCTAAGAGTCACCGTAGGCACCCATGATGAAAATAAATACTTTCTTGAAAAGTTAGTTGAGGCATTAAGTGAATAATAATATTAAATCTATTCTGATAATAGGATTGGGCTTAATTGGAGGTTCAATTGCCAAAGCAGCTAAAGAAAAGGG
>CENN01022826.1_pt1 | contig 10667 bp, 8 predicted proteins | sample 530151 | NCBI WGS metagenome assembly CENN01 (sample SAMEA2591084, study PRJEB7988) | marine metagenome | isolation source: saline water (ENVO:00002010), including
CCATCATAATCAATATTTGCCATTAAACTATTAGTGATGAGTGGTAAAAAGGGTACAATTGCAAAATATACTCCAAAAGTAGTGGCCTTATCGAAGTCATCATTAGTATTTTGTCCTAAAAGAACGGAAACTAAGCTTAGAGAACGTAAGCCTCTATTAAGTTCAGCTCGGTGCAGTCTTTTGTCTTTGTTAACGTCTAAAAATTTGAATAAATCCTGAAGGCATTTGTCTTGTTCGGGGTTTCTGCAAGACTGTACCACTGAGCTATTCAGTAAGCTTAGTAATTCCCCATATTTGCTTTCTATCAAGGGGTCATTGCTTTCGCATTTGTAGTATATAGTATCTTGTGTTTGTTGGTTTTTAAGAAAACTATAGTCGGACCCATCCCAGTTCTCTGGAGGATATCTTTCTACTAGTTGACCTTTATCTATCTGATAAAAATAGTTAAATTGTGACTTATTGGCACTTGTTTGGAAAGCTGTCCAATTCTCTATATTTTTTGGAAATACAAAGTTAAATTCAACTTGAGTATCATCTTCGTAGATATAACCGTTGGTCCCAACAAAAAGAGCGTATTGCTCTATTGAAAACTTACAAGACTTACCGGACCAATACCCTTGGTACTTTAAAGGAATTTGATCAGCGAAAGCGATGCTGTTTACTGCGAAAAAAGAGAAAAAAGCTAGTGCAATAAGTTTCATGTACTCCTCCTTTTTTATCCAAAAGTTGGACTAATGTGGCAACAGATTTTATTCTATATTATATAATGAACAAGAGATAAAAAATTTTTTAGAGTGAGGGCTTTCACATGGCGCTAGAACACGATAATTCGATGATGGAAAACTTATACTGGTGGGGAATACCCACGCTTTTTAGATGTCCCTACGATAAAGCTTTGGGAAGCGATATTGCATTAGTAGGCGTTCCTCATTCAACAGGAAATGGGACAACGGAAAGAGACCAACATCTGGGCCCCAGAGCACTGAGGAATATATCAGCAATTGGTCGACGAGCACATTTAGATTTTGGAATAAATCCTTGGGACATTGCAAAAGTTGTGGATGCAGGTGACGTACCTTTCCCGAAGGCGAACGATAATGAGGATTGTATTGCGCAAATAACTAATTTTTTCAATGTAATAGATGCCGCTAACTCGAAACCTATCTCTATTGGGGGAGATCATTCTATAACTGGTGGTATTATTCAAGCTCTTGGAAAAGGCAATCTATCTGATGGAAAGCCGATAAGTTTACTGCATTTAGATGCACACACCGATGTTTTTACAAAAGTTGATCATTTTTTAGGCGCAAAGAAATCAGCGGCTCATTGGGGCGCTTATCTTGCTGATCAAGGTAATATTGACCCGAAAGCATCCATGCAGATTGGCCTAAGAGGGCATCCCCGTACTTTAGACTGGCTGGAACCAAGTTATGAATATGGATATAACGTAGTTACTATGAAAGAGTTCAGAAAGAGAGGTCTTGAAGACATTATCTCTCAAGCGAAGCAAGTATTAAATGGTAGGCCCGTATACATTACTTTCGATCTTGACTGTCTTGACCCTACAATCGCTCCCGCAGTGGCAAATTTGGAAGGAAGCTCGAGAGGTTTCGATATAGATGAAGCAATAAGCTTAATTAGATTAACGCGAGGTATGAATGTTATTGGAGGAGATATTGTGTGTATGATGCCTACAAAAGATAGTCCTAATAATATAACTGCGCACACAGCTATGGCTATTATGTTTGAGATGATATGCGTAATGGCTGAAAACAAAAAAAATTCCCAAAATTAAGCATTTTTTGTTTTTCTCCAAATATCGACTAATTATAAAGAGGATTTTTAAGGAGGCCTTAATGTCATATCGATTTTTAACGTTTGTAGCATACATTTTTTCTTTTCTCGTTCTGGCGGCTGCCGGGGGCTTGCCCACTTCAAACTCTAGTGGGTCATCCACTACTGGTAGCTCAGGCGGTGGCACTAGCGCCATAGTCAACCCCTTAAATGCGCTTGAACTAAAAAATGGGCTAAACTTGGTGCAATCACTCGTTTATGGGAAAAAGTATAAAAAGGCTGAAAAGAGATTAATTTCTTTAGAAGCTAAATTTCCACAGAACGCAGATATTCAAAATTATCTCGGCTTTGTAAGCCGTAAAATGGATCAATTAGGAAAAAGTGATGCGTACTACAAAAAAGCACTGCAAATTAACCCTATGCACAAGGGAGCTTTAGAGTACCAAGGGGAGTTATTTCTTCAGTACAAAAATGTAGAAAAGGCTAAAGCTAATCTGAAGTTGCTCGAACGGATTTGCGGTGTAAACTGTGAGGAGTATAAGGAATTAAAGAAGGCTATTGAAAGCTTTAAGTAAGATAGAGTGAAGCATATCTTTTAAGATACTTCATTATTAAAAACTTGAAACGTCATTATTGAGGTTATTATGTGTGGAATAGTTGGTCTCTTTTCTAAGAAAGAAGTTATTTCTTCTAATCTGGGTTTGCATCTATCAAAAATGTTAGAAAGTATGAGTGATAGGGGTCCCGATAGTGCGGGCTTGGCTATTTATGGAAAACCAACCGCAAGGAAGACTAAAATAATGGTTCAGTCTCAAGCCCCTGAGACTGATTTTAAAAGGTTAAAAAAGTTTTTATTATCTAAAAAATCATTACCCTTTGATTTAAAAATTCATTCTACACATGCGGTTATTAAACTAGACATTAAGAATAAAGATCTGGTCACTGGTCTTATTAAAAATACTTTTCCAAACTTAAGAATATTAAGTGTAGGCAAAAAAATGGAAATCTATAAAGAGGTGGGTAAACCGGTTGAAGTCGTAAAAAGGTTTAGCATTCATAAAATGAAAGGTTCTCATGGTATTGGGCATACCCGAATGGCAACCGAGTCCGCTGTAACGACTCTTGGCGCGCATCCTTTCTCAACAGGCGAAGATCAATGTCTTGTTCATAATGGATCCTTATCAAATCATAATTCTCTTCGGAGGGAATTAATTAGAAAAGATATGATTTTTGAAACTGAAAATGACTCTGAAGTTGCAGCAAGTTTCATTACCGACAAAATGAAATGTGGGCAATCACTTAAAGAGGCGCTAGAAAGTGCTCTTATTGAACTCGATGGTTTCTTTACTTTCGTTGTTGGTACAGAAAATGGTTTTGGAGTTTTAAGGGATCCTATTGCTTGCAAGCCTGCAGTACTTGCGGAAACGTCTGATTACGTAGCTTTTGGCTCAGAGTATAGAGCCTTAACTTCATTACCAAACATCGAAAAGGCAAGGGTTTGGGAACCAGAGCCAGCAACCGTTTATTTTTGGGGACATTAAAGATGCATACCCTCGATTTTAAAAAATTGTCTCTGAGAGAGATAAACAAGACTTTGCAAGATTCTGATAACAATAGCTCTTTCACAATTAAAAATCCAAAAGGGAGCCATGCTTTAGCTGCTGGTATTAATAAAAAAATAGATGTGAAAGTTCTTGGTAGTGTTGGGTATTACTGTGCAGGCATGAATAAAAAATCAAGTATTAAAATTGAAGGATCGGCTGGCCCAGGATTAGGTGAAAATATGATGTCAGGAAATATCCATGTTACGGGTGATGTAAGCCAGTATGCCGGTGCGTCGGGGCATGGAGGAAATATTCTTGTAGAAGGAAATGCTTCTTCAAGATGTGGAATTTCTATGAAGGGCATTGACATTGTTATAAAGGGAAATGCCGGCCATATGTCGGCTTTCATGGCACAGAAAGGAACTTTAGTCATTTTTGGTGACGCTGGACACGCGTTGGGAGATAGCATATACGAAGCCAATATATATATTGCCGGCAAAGTCTCCTCGCTTGGTGCAGATTGCGTTGAGAAAAAAATGACAAAAAAGCATATTATTAATTTAAAAAATATTTTATCGAATGCTAACCTTACTGATGATAATTTAGGACGTTTTAAAAGATTTGGATCTTCTCGATCCCTTTATAATTTTAAAGTCGATAATGCCAAAATTTAGTAGGAAAATTACGTGAAAAAAAAATCAGTTACCCATCCAAGAACTTCATATACTTTTGATGCATATACCAATTCTGAAATTAGAAGAGCAGCTGAGACCGGAATATATGACATAAGGGGAGGAGGTTCCAAAAGAAATTTGCCAAACTTCGATGATCTTTTATTTCTGGGAGCTTCAATTTCTAGGTATCCTCTTGAGGGTTACAGGGAGTCTTGCAATACGAAAGTGACCTTAGGTGATAGATTTAGTTCTAATCCTCTTAACCTTGAAATCCCTATTACGATAGCAGGAATGAGTTTTGGAGCTCTCTCTGCTCAAGCAAAAGAGGCTTTAGGAAGAGGTGCTAGTTCTGTTGGAACGTCAACAACAACCGGCGACGGAGGAATGACAAAAGAGGAAAGAGGGCATTCAAAGCAATTAGTCTATCAACTTCTTCCATCAAGATATGGTATGAACCCAGATGATCTAAGAAAGGCAGATGCTATAGAAATTGTTGTAGGTCAGGGAGCAAAGCCTGGAGGTGGTGGAATGCTTCTTGGTCAAAAAATAAATGACAGGGTCGCCGAAATGCGAACCCTTCCAAAAGGAATTGATCAAAGGTCACCATGCAGACATCCTGACTGGACAGGTCCCGATGATATGGAAATTAAAATACTTGAGTTAAGAGAAATCACTGGTTGGCGGGTACCCATATTTGTAAAAGTTGCTGGATCTAGACCTTATTATGACGTTGCCTTGGCTGCCAAGTCTGGGGCTGACGTGGTAGTGGTTGATGGTATGCAAGGGGGTACAGCTGCAACTCAAGAGGTTTTCATAGAAAATGTTGGGATACCAACACTGGCTTGCGTAAGGCCAGCTGTCAAGGCGCTGCAGGAACTGGGTTTGCATAGAAAAGTCCAACTTATTATTTCGGGTGGAATTAGAAATGGGGCTGATGTCGCAAAAGCGCTCGCTTTGGGAGCAGACGCAGTATCAATTGGATCGGCTGCATTGATTGCACTCGGTGATAATGATCCAAGGTATCAGAAAGATTATGAAAAACTAGGTACAACTGCAGGTGCGTTCGATGATTGGCATGAAGGGCTTGATCCAGCTGGAATAACTACTCAAGACAAAAAACTTTCGAAACGTTTAGATCCAAAGCTTGGAGGGAGACGATTAGCTAATTACCTAAATGTTATGACAATGGAAGCCCAAACTATTGCAAGAGCTTGTGGTAAAAATGACCTTAGAAACCTGGAGCCAGAAGATCTGTGCGCTCTAACTGTAGAGTCAGCAGCAATGGCTGGAGTGCCATTAGCTGGAACCAACTGGATCCCTGGCGCATAGTTATTCTAAAAAGCTTTCTCTAATTTGCTCTAAAGTCTCTACCTCACAAATTGGTTTATCCCATCTAATTCTTTTAAATCTGGGAAATCTTAACGCTACCCCAGATTTATGCCTTTTGCTTAGTGATATGGCATCAAAAGCAATCTCTACGACTAGTGTTTTTTCAACCTCTCTAACTGGCCCAAATCGCTTTATAGTTTTTGTTCTAACAAACTTATCTAATCTATTTAATTCTTCATCGGTGAAGCCAGAGTAAGCCTTGCCTATGGGAACGAGTTCTTCATCTTTATTAAATACACCAAAAGTATAATCGGAGTAAAAAGAACTTCGCTTTCCATGTCCTCTCTGTGCATACATTATTATTGCATCAACTAGTTTTGGGTTCCTTTTCCATTTAAACCATTTTCCTCGCGGTCTTCCCGAAATATAGGGGCTTGAAGTTAATTTAATCATTACTCCTTCATGTATTTGATTGTCAGAAATATCTCTTATTTCGTTTAACTCTTCCCAGTTTCTAAACTTGATTGTTTCAGATAAAAATAAAGGGGACCTGTTTTTGTTAAAATAGGAATTGAGAATTTTTTTTCTCTCATTTAGTGGGTTGTCTCTTAAATCAAGGCCATTAAAAAACAGAACATCATAAACTTTAACAAAACTAGGATTTGTTTTTATGAACTTTTCTGTAGGAGATTTTTTGTTCAATCTCTGCTGGAGATCATTAAAAGTTTTAGGTTCATTATCAATTCCAGCAAGTAATTCTCCGTCTAAAACAAAATTACCTTTTATTGCTTTGCTAATTTCTGGAAAAGAGTTCGTAACATCATCCCCAGTTCTTGAATAAAGGCGACATCCCTCACTATAGCTCACGATTTGAATTCTAATTCCATCCCATTTATATTCGGCGATGAAGTCTTTTGGGTTAGCCGTTGTTAAATCTTTTTCTAAAACTAGTGGATGAGCAAGCATCATAGGATGGAAAATATCATAGAAAGAAATCTTTGGTTTTTGATCCCTTTTCTCAAGCCATGCAAATAAATTGATGTACGGTAAAGCTAAGCCATGCCAAATTTTTTCGATCTCGTTGAGATCCACATTGCCGTATATAGACAGAGCTTTCTTTACAAGCCTGCTTGATACCCCAATACGCAAGCCTCCTGTAAACAACTTTATAAAAGCCCATCTCTGATCAGCATCGCTACTATCTAGAATGTCGATAATATTTCTCTTAAGGTCCTCACCTTTAACTTTTGCTAGACTGTCTAACAGAATGGAAAGACTTGGTATGTCGCCATCGTTTTTTTTATCCCATAATAAGGATACAGTTTCCGCTAAATCACCTACATAGTCATAAGATAGAGCAAATAAGTACTCGTCTTGCTTTTCTCTGACTAATTCTTTAAAAAACGCAGCTTTTATATTTTTAACCTTTAGCGAACCAGTAAGTGCCGCCAAAGCATACCCACGGTCAGGATCAGGTGTTGAGCTAAAATATTCTACTAATAATGATATCTTTCTATTTCTTGAGCTGGTCAAAATTAAATTAGTAAGTAAATTCGAAAAAGCTTTCATTATAGTTCGCTTGTTTCATCCCTATGTTGTAGAGAAAGCGGCTCTGCTTTAATGCCCTTTGTTTTGCACCAATATTGCAGAGCGTCCTCTCTTCCATGTGTTATCCAAACTTTTTCGGCACCAGTCTGGATTATCGTATTGGTAAGCTCGTTCCAATCTGAATGATCAGATATAACGAGAGGAATTTCAATTTGGCTTTGCTTTGCACGCTGTTTTACTTGCATCCAGCCTGAAGCATAACATCTAGTAATGTTTTCAAAACGCCGTGACCATCTATCCTTTAGTGCTGAGGGAGGTGCAACAACAACTTTCCCTTTAAAGTCTCTTTTGTTTTCTATTGTTGCCTTTCTAAGCGTTCCGAGTTTAATTCCCTTGTTATTATAAAAGTCACAAAGCTTATCCATTGATCCATGAACAAAAATATCATCTGAAAAACCTGCTTCTCTAAGAAGCCAAATAATCCTTTGTGCTTTCCCAAGTGAATAAGCGCCTATTAAAAATGTATTCTCTTTATTCTTAGAAATATTGTCTAATAACCGCCCAATTTCTATTTCTGGATTATTGAATTTGAATATGGGCAAACCAAAAGTAGCCTCTGTTATCAGTAGATCACAAGGAACGATCTCAAACGGATCTAAATGTCGATCCGTTGTTGTTTTATAGTCCCCGGTGACTACAACTCTTTGTTTTGAAGTTTCTAGTAGAACTTGCGCGCTTCCCAGTATATGTGCTGCAGGGAACAAAGTTACCTTTATCTTTCCTATCTTCACAGGATGCCCGTATTCGATTGTTTGAAAAGTGTTGGCACATTTTTCACCATATCTAATTTTCATAATTTCTGATGTTGCAGGGGTACACAGCACGTGTTTGTGACCTGCTCTTGCATGATCAGCGTGTCCATGGGTTATAATCGCCCTTTCTACAGGAAAAAAAGGGTCTATATATGTATCGATGTCTTTAATATAAAGTTTGTTATCAATAGATATCATAATTGGGAATATAAGTTATTACAGTGAAGTATAAAGATAATCCAATTGACAAGTGGCTCAAGAAAAAAGGTTGGTTTTTATATGACCATCAAGTTGAAGTCTTCAACTTGATCAGTCAGGGATACGACGTAATCTTGCATGCCCCAACGGGTGGAGGTAAAACGATTGGCGGTTTTATGCCATCAATTAACGATTTTATAAATAATAAATATGAGAGTAACGTATTTCATACCTTGTACATATCACCTTTAAAGGCTTTAACGGTAGATGTACAAAGAAATTTACTCAATCCTATCAATGACTTAAATCTAAATATAAAAGTAGAAACGCGAACAAGTGATACATCAGCCTATAATAAATCAAAGCAAGTAAAAAAGCCTCCTAATTTTCTAATGACAACGCCAGAGTCATTTGCACTACTGATGGCTAGAACGGATATAACCGAATTATTTAAAAATTTAAAATTTGTAATTATTGACGAGCTTCATACATTTTTTGATTCAAAGAGAGGGCACTTATTAAGCCTAAATCTAGCAAGATTAAGATCAATAAAACCATTTCAAACAATTGGTCTTTCAGCAACTTTAAAGGATACCGACCTTGCTAAAAAATACTTATCAAATAATGAGGACACAAAGCTAGTCAGCACTTATTCAAGGGTTTCCCCCAAAATAACCATATTAAAGTCAGATAATAGAATTCCCTGGTCAGGGCATTCCCCAAGGTATGCTCTTTCAGATATTTATTTGGAAGTAATCAAATTTAAGTCATCAATTCTTTTTGTAAACACACGGGCTCAAGCAGAAATATTATTTGAAAGCTTATGGGCGATTAATAATAAGAATAAAAAAATAGCAATTCATCATGGGAGCCTAGAAAAAGATCTTAGAAAAAAAGTTGAAAGGGAAATAGTGGAGGGGCATATAGAGTGTGTAGTTGCCACAAGTTCATTAGATTTGGGTCTTGACTGGGGCAATATTGACTTGGTAATGCAAATAGGAGCGCCCAAAGGGGTGGCGAGGTTAATCCAGAGAATTGGACGAGCAAACCACACAATAAATACGCCATCGCGAGCCATTTTAGTTCCAACCAATTGCTTTGAATTTGTGGAATGTATTGCTGCGAAAGAGTGTATTAAGTTAAATCTTCTAGAAGATGAACAATATTCTGAAGGCTCTCTTGATGTACTTGCTCAGCATATTGTAGGCGTTGCAATTTCTAAAAAGTTCAAAAAAGAAGAATTGTATGAACAAGTTAAAAAAGCATGGCCTTACAGAAACCTAAATGAAGAAGATTTTGAAAAAACGCTATCATTCGTAGAAAATGGAGGTTATTCCCTTCAGGGCTATGAAGAATATTCGAGGTTAAAGCGCGATGGAGAGTATTTTAAAATCAAGGATAAATCACTGATAACAAAATATAGAATGAATGTTGGGGCTATTGTTGAAGCCGAAATGTTGCGTTTGAGGGTAAGTAATAGATATTTAGGAAATATTGAGGAGTGGTTTATAAATGGGCTTTCAGCAGGGGACACATTTATATTTGCTGGAAAGAGACTAATGTTTGAAAAGGTAGTTGGTAATATTGCATATGCTAAAATAACCGCCTTAGACCATCAAAAAATACCATCTTTTAAAGGAGGTAATTTACCTCTTTCAACACATCTTTCGAAATCAGTAAGAAAGATTTTTTCTAAACAACTTGATGGAATTGATCTCCCTGATAGCTTGAAAAAATGGTCAAAGCTACAGTCAAAATTTTCTTCTTTTCCAAACGAAAATGAACTTCTCGTTGAAACGTTTAAGAGAAAAACTGGTAAGCAAGAAAAGTATTACATGGCCCTTCATCCATTCGAAGGAAGAAATACGCATCAAACACTAGGATTTCTTATTTTAAGACGGATTAAAAAGCTCGGCATACAACCATTTGGTTTTGTTGCTAATGATTATTCTATTTTATTTTCATTTTCCCAGGAAATTGAAGATATTGGGTTCCTTTTTTCTGAAGATATCTTGATAGAGGATCTATACGAATGGCTAGAAGAAACTCCTCTAATAAAAAGATTATTCAGAGAAATCGCCATCATCTCTGGGTTAATTTATAAAAACCTTCCAGGCAACCAAAAAACAGGTAAACAAGTGACCTTTAACACTGACTTGATCTATGAAGTATTACGAAAGCATGATCCCCATCATATATTATTGAAAATTACGACAGAAAACGCAAAAAAAGACCTAATAGATCTAGATAGACTTTCAAACTTTCTATTCAGAATTAAAAACAAAATAAAGATAAATAGACTGAATAGAGCGTCTGCCTTAGCGTTTTCATTGCTTTTTGAATATCACAAAGAGACGCCAGATAAAAATGAACTAGACAATTTTTATTTAGAGAAGCTTGAGAAAGAATTACTAGAAGAAGTCAATGCATTATAAGGAGGTATTTTTTGCTGATCAAAAGTTCTCCATTTTTCCAAATGGAGAACTATATTGGCAGAATAAAAAGACTTTGATTGTTTCGGACTTACATTTTGAAAAAGGTTCTTTTTTTTCCGAAACTAGACAATTTATTCCGCCTTTTGACACTATTGAAACGCTTATGCATATCACTAAATTTATAGACGATCATCCTGTTGATGTGATCATTTTTTTAGGCGATCTAGTCCACGACAAGTTGGCATTTCAAAGGATGACCGAGGAAACAAAAGAGCTTTTTTTTGAAATACTTAAAAATAAAAATTGTACTTTAACCGTTGGGAACCACGATGA
>CENN01036860.1_pt1 | contig 10650 bp, 8 predicted proteins | sample 530151 | NCBI WGS metagenome assembly CENN01 (sample SAMEA2591084, study PRJEB7988) | marine metagenome | isolation source: saline water (ENVO:00002010), including
AACTTTTAAATATTAATTATTTGTATGGCTTCTGAATGTTCCTCAGAAAAAATACCCGATGCCAAAATAAATTTTAATTTAGTTTTTTTATCGTATTTATTTTTTAAAATTTTAATAACTTTATTCAGCGTCTTATCATGATCCTTTAAGCTTCCTATCATGTACGAATAAGAGGATCCTACTAAAGACAATTTCTTATAAGTATCTTTGTTATTTGTAAATGTATATATCGGAATTCCATTAGGTTTTGCATTTGCGACGTATGTTGCAGTGTTTCCAGTTCTTGTGATTGCTATAATTCCATCTGCATTAGTTGCTTCTGCTAAATTTTTTGCCGCGACACCAATGTGTTCCCAATCAGTAGTTGAGATTAAGTTTTTTTCATAGCCTAAAGTTGGAAACTTTTCAGTTTTTATTGCAATAGATTTCAAAAATTGAACGCATTCTTTAGGATATTTACCAATACTAGTTTCACCAGAGAGCATTATTGCATCTGCACCTTCATAAATAGCGTTTGCAATATCACTAACCTCTGCTCTGGTTGGTGTAGGATTTGAAATCATAGATTCAAGTAAATGGGTTGCAACTATTGACCTTCTGCCCCATTTTGCACAAGCATGCATAATTTTTCTTTGTATATTTGGCAAATCCGTTAAGCTAGTTTCAATACCTAAATCTCCTCGCGCAACCATAACACCCCAGGAAAATTTACATATATCATTAATATTATCAAGTCCATCTTGATTTTCAATTTTAGCTATGATTTTTGCATACGATTTCTTTTTATCTAAAATTTGTTGGAGCTTTTTTAAATCCTCTTTATCCCTTACAAATGAAAGCGCTATAAAATCTACTTTATTTTTAATTCCAAAATTAATGTCATCCATGTCTTTAGATGTGATTGAGGGTAGATTAATTCTTACTCCAGGAAGATTTACGTGTCTTTTAGATCCTAATTTTCCTCCATCTAAAACTTTACATAACAAAGTTTCAGATTCTTTTTTAAGCACTTTAAAATTTATCAAGCCATTGTCTACAGAAATTTTAGATCCTGGATTAACACTTTCAATTAGATCTTTATAATTTATTTTGATAGACGAAGTTTCAACATCAACTTGATCTCTCACTGTTAAAGTTACTTCATCTCCGACTATTAAATCTTGCGTAATATTTGTATCACCAGTTCTAATTTCTGGCCCCTGAGTATCTAATAAAATACCAATTGGTCCAAACCTTGATTTAGGGTCAGCATTTATCTTGTGTATTCTGTCTATAATTGACTTGGCAGATCTATGATCAGCATGTGACATATTTATGCGCGCAACATTCATGCCATTGTTATACAAATTTTTTAGTGTTTTTAAATCTTTTGTTGCAGGTCCTATCGTGCAGATTATTTTTGTTCTTGAAAATGTCATTAAGTTGCTGTTTAAATACTAAACGAGGATTATATAGAAAAGATAGGCAAAAAAAAACAGAGCTAGGCTCTGTTTCTCAAACGAGTTTCGAAGGGGTCTAAAGTGAGATTCTCTTTAGCTCCTTGAGGATTCTCTCTTTTCCTCTTGGTGGTTCACTAAGCTCTTTTTTATCGTCGACTCTTAGTGATGCTTTCGCCCTTCGGTCTCTTCCTCCTGATTCTCCCCAGCTCCCGTCTGCAGTTGCTTGCTGGTCGGTTTCATTCGGTATTAATAATAATACTCTTTTTTTTTCTATGGTCAATACTTTTTTTTAAAAAAACACTTTTTTTTTCAAAAAAATTAAATTATGCCCTCAACTATAGAAACTAACCGTTTTGATGAGTTTTTGACATGCTGCAGAGCGGTTTGATATTCCTCAGATTTATAACATTTTAATGCTGCATCATATGACTTGAACTCAATTAAAACCGACCTTTCGTAACCAGTAATTTCAAATTCCTCTTGTTGACCACCTCTTGCTAAAAAGATTCCATCATATTTTTTTATAATTGGCCCAGCAAGATCGATATATTTGGAATATTCTTCAAGATTTAATATCTTGCCTCTTACTAACCAGTAACCTTTTGCCATTTTATTTTATTTTAAAATTCAATCTCATCTCATGAAGTATTGGTTCAGTATAGCCACTGGGTTGCGATCTGCCTTTAATGGCTAAATCACATGCAGCTTGAAATGCTATTCCATCAAACGATGGAGACATTGGGATATATGATGAATCATTTGAATTTTGTTCATCAACTACAAGCGCCATCTTCTTCATTGCATTTATAACATCATTCTTATTACAAATACCATGATGAAGCCAGTTAGCAATGTGTTGACTAGAAATTCTGCAGGTTGCTCTATCTTCCATTAAACCTATATTATTAATATCTGGAACTTTTGAACAACCAATGCCTTGATCAATCCATCTTACGACATATCCCAATATGCCCTGACAGTTGTTTTCAATTTCATCATTTATATCATCTTTAGAGAGATTAAAGTCATGAATAATTGGAATGTTTAAAATATCATCGATTTCAGCTCTGTCTCTAGATAAAATTTTATTTTGTTCTTTCTCTACAAATATTTCATGATAATGCATTGCATGAATAGAAGCAGCTGTTGGTGATGGAACCCATGCACAGTTTGCACCAGCTTTTGGATGCATTGTTTTTGTTTCATACATTTGTAACATTTCATCAGGCATAGGCCACATCCCTTTTCCAATTTGAGCATTGCCTTTAAAACCTGATTCTAGACCAATATCAACGTTCCAGTTTTCATAAGCTTTAATCCATGGCTCTTTTTTCATATCATCTTTTCTTACCATTGGTCCTGCCTCCATACTAGTATGTATCTCATCACCAGTTCTGTCTAAGAAGCCTGTATTAATAAAAATAACTCTGTTTTTTGCAACTTTTATACATTCTTTTAAATTTACTGTTGTGCGTCTTTCTTCATCCATAATCCCAATCTTTACAGTATTTGGTTCTATATCCAATGCCTTTTCAATTGCTTCAAAAAGATCACAAGAAAATTTTACTTCTTCAGGACCATGCATTTTGGGTTTAACAATATAAATACTTCCTTTACGGGAATTGTTAAATTTACCATTATTTAGTAAGTCATGTTTTGCAATACAAATAGTAAATAATGCATCAAGAATCCCCTCTGGTACTTCCTCTCCTTTCTTATCAATAACTGCTGGATTCGTCATTAAATGACCAACATTTCTTACAAGCATTAAACTTCTTCCTGGAAGATAGAATTTTTCGCCTTTAGGTGAAATATACTTTCTATCCTTATTTAATCTTCTAATCATTTGTTGCCCATCCTTAATAAATGTTTCTTGTAAGTCTCCTTTCATTAAGCCAAGCCAATTTCGGTAAACTATAACTTTATCTTTGCCATCAACTGCTGCAACCGAATCCTCACAATCTTGAATAGTAGTTACTGCTGATTCCATATAAATATCTTTAATGCCCCCCACATCCGATCTACCAACAGGATGGGCTTTGTCTATCTGAATCTCAAAATGCAAATTATTATTTCTGAATAGAAGTCCAAAAGAATCATTTTCATATCTAGAATAACCAAGATATTGCTTGGCATCTTTTAGCATTGTATTTGTTCCATCATTCAAGATCATTGATAGGAAGCCATCTTTAAAGTTAAATTTTGTAACATTTTTAAATGAGCCTAATTCTAAAGGGATGGTTTTATCTAAAAACTCTTTTGCAAAAGCAATGACTTTCTCGCCTCTTGCTGGATTATAGGATCCCACACGGGAAGCTCCGTCCTCCTCTGAAATAATATTAGTTCCATATAAAGCGTCATACAAGCTTCCCCATCTTGCATTTGCTGCATTTAAAGCAAATCTAGCATTCATTACAGGAACAACTAATTGAGGACCAGCAATTGAGCTTATTTCAGGATCAACATTTTTAGTAGATATTGAAAAATCATCAGATTCAGGAACGATATAACCAATTTCATATAAAAAATTTTTATAATTATCAAAGTTAAAGTTTTTATCTTTATTATTTATGTGCCATTCATCTATTTTGTCTTGCAATAATTTTCTTTTTTCTAATAAACTTTTATTTAGTGGCCCATAAACATAAATAAGATTCTCAAGCGTTTGCCAAAAAAAATCAGACGTAATATCTAAACCATTTAATAATTCATCATTGACAAAGTTTTTTAAATCCTCATCGACTTGCATTGCTGGCGATTTAAAAATATTAAGAAATAATTCTTTAATTGATGAGATTAATCTTGACATGTTTAAATTATAACAACTAAAGAATGTTCGCTAGAGTAAATTATCAATTTTTTGATTCTAAAAAAGACTTGTAACTCCATATATCACTGAGACGATAGTTAATTAGCGAAGGAAAAGTTCGCATAATAAAGTTTCTTATACTTATAAAAACTGGATTTGATATGTGATTTAAAAAACCTTGTGTCTTGGAAAATTCTTGGATTTTTTTTATTCTTGGAATTCTTATATTTTCGTATTCTCTTTGAGCTTTTTTAATGTTTTTAATATTTTTAATTAACAATTGTGCAAATATATGAGCATCTTCTAATGACATGCAAGCGCCCTGACCTAAGAAAGGCAATATTGGGTGAGCTGCATCACCAAGTAAAGTAAGATTTTTTGAACAAAAATTCTTTGAATCAGGCGATATATAAATACCCCATTTATAATAATCATTTTTTTTGTTAATGATAGAACTTGGTAAATTTTTAAAAGGTGAAAATTCTTTTAATACTTCACTATATGCTCCTTTCCTTTTCCATGATGAATCTAATGTATTTGGTGTTTTTACAATTCCAACAAAGCTTACTTCATTTGAATTAATTGGATAGGTAACTATATGTTGATTAGGTGCAATAAATAATTGAATATTTTCCTGTTTTGCAGGAATGATAGATCTCCATGCTGAATATCCGCTATATGTTGGGTAAAAATTTTTATTTAGAAGATATTTTCTGCATACAGACTTTATACCATCACATCCAACAATGTGTGCAAATTTATATTCTTTAAAATTTTTAAAAATTAACTTAGTTTGTTTGAGATCTACATTGGTTAATTCATGATCAAAAGAAATTTCTCCGCCTAATGATAAATATTTATCTTTAAGAGACGAATACAATGTTTTTCTTGCGGATGTTACTACGTTCGAAGAAATTTTTAGAATATCTTTACTTGTGTCATTAATTATTGTTTGTGAAGGTGAAAAGGAATTACTTATAAATTGATTATCAATATCAAGATATTTGAGAATATTTATACCATTAGGTGAGATTGTAATTCCAGCGCCATAATTACTAACAGAGGAGGATTTTTCAAAAATAATAACAGGCAAACCTGATTTTTTTAAGAAACAACCTAAACAAAGACCGGCAATACCGGCTCCTATTATTGCTATGTGATCTGAAAAATTATTCATGGTATTTTTTTCATGCTTTCTCTAATTTATTCGGCCGTGAATATTGTATTTTGATAAAAAATTCCATATTTCAATAGAAGCACTAACACCATAAGAATATATCGATGGCCAATCATGTCCCATTTCAGGATGAACTATTAGCTTTACATTTAAATTATTTAAACAATTTTCATACGTATCAAAGACAATAAAGTTGTCATTTATAACTCTATTTGGCTCTAAATTACAGGAATTATAGTTTACCCAATAATCAACTACATCAGGTATGCTTTTTGATCCTGAATTTCCATTATACGGAACAACAAAATCCAGCAAGCCGTGAATTTGTAGAACAGCTGTTGGATGTGATGGGTTACAATCATTAAACGTATCAAAAGACATTGAGCCAGTTACCGAAGCAACAGCAGCAAATTTATCGCTAAGATTGCATGCTAAATGATAACTCATGTATCCACCATTGGACATTCCAGAAGAGTATATCCTTGTTTCATCTATTTGAATTTTGTCTTTCACTAAATTAATAATAGTTTCTATGTAATTTAAGTCATTTATAGTGCTCTTTGATGTCCAACCTCCAATATTCCAATGAGTAGATAAGGTACTTGTTGTAGCACCCTGAGGATAGATAACAATAAAATTATTTTCATCAGCCAGCGGCATATAATTTGTATAATCAAGATGCCTCGATGCATACGATCCATATCCATGAAGAGCAAATAATACAGGTATGCTTTTGGTAGTATCTAAATTAGGTGGTACATAAGAAAAATAATATCTATTTATACCATCATGAATAAGGTTACATCTATGGATATTAGTTTGATATAGAGAACAGGATTCTCCAGAAATAGGTGCGCTAGTCCCACTTTCAGTGGTGGCATTTGACAATATGTTATTTATATTATTAGTGGGGGACGAATCACCACCACCTCCACCACATGATGACACAATAAATAATAAAAATATAAAAAACAAATTTTTTAGCATTTATTATTTAATTACCTGCTCAAAACTATATGCCATTTCAATAATTTCTTTGTCCGACCAAAGTGAACCAATAAAACTTACGCCTACAGGCAAGCCATCAATTTTTCTGAAAGGAACTGTTATATGAGGCAAACCTGCAATTGCTGCAAAGTGTCCGTTACCCCACCTTCTTTGTTTGCTCATTGCTCCGTCATCACCATTTTTATAATCTATTTTCCAGGCAGGATTTCTTGTAAGACCTATCATTGCATCTAATTTAAATTTATTAAACAGATTATATGTTTGTTTGTTTATTTGATTAATTTCTTTGATAGATTGAATATATTTATTTGGATTTTTTGATGCTTTATTGCTCTCATAAAATATATCTTGATCAAAATATGTCATGACTTTTTCCTTATTTTTTTCGTTAAAATCAATAATATCCTTAAGTTTAGAATACTCACTATTTGAATTGATTAAATAATTTTCAATACCAGTTTTGAATTCATATAGAAGCAGAAAATATGAATACTCTCCTGGATATTTTCTTGTATCGTCTATTTCAAAAATGATTCCGCCTTCTTTTTCAATAATTTTGATAAGGTCGTCTATTAATCTTTTACCCGCAATATCATCATATCCAGATTTTAAAAGGCCAAATCTTTTTCCTTGTAGTGAATTTTTATTTAAATCTTTAGTGAAATTAAAATTAAAAGAAATGGGTATTTTATGTGTCAAAAAATCTTTTTCGTCTCTGCCAGAAATAATTTCAAGCACTTCTGCAACAGATTTAACATCTTTTCCCATGGGCCCTGCAGTATCTTGAGAATAAGAAATTGGAATTATTCCTGATCTGCTCACGAGTCCAACTGTTGGTTTCATTCCTACTATTCCGTTAACAGATGCAGGGCAGCTAATTGATCCGTTAGTTTCAGTGCCAATAGATATATTCAAGATTCCAGAGGAAACTGCAACAGCTGAACCAGAACTTGAACCACATGGATTATTGTTTTTTCCATGCGTATTAAAAGTTTGTCCACCAATGCTTGACCAACCACTAATTGACTTAGTAGATCTGAAGTTAGCCCATTCTGATAAATTTGTTTTACCATAAATGATAAAATTATTTTTTTTTAGTTTTTGAATAATAAAAGCATCTTTGGTTGGAAAATTATTTTTAAGAGCTAGTGATCCAGCTGTTGTTGCAAATCCAACAACATCTATATTATCTTTAATAGCAATTTCAGTCTTATTATCAACATTTTCCAAATCAGTCTTAATTGCTATAAAAGAATTGAATTTGTCTGAATAACAATCAATGCTTAAGACTAAAAATAATATGGTAATTAAAATTAATTTCATTTAAATATTTTATCAGATGAAAATAATGGTGCGGCACGCCGGTCTCGAACCGGCGGCCTTCTGCTTGGCAAGCAGACGCTCTACCAACTGAGCTAGTGCCGCTAGGTTGTGTAATATAACTTTAATGAGATAGGCTTTCAAGAATATTAAATTTCAAGCTATTTTAAAAATTAATCTTTTAAATCAATTCTGTGAATCTCTTGAAAGTCTTCATAGGAATCTCTTTTGGAAACAATAATTGTCTTGGGAGTAATATGACTAGGGACAGCAAAATCAAATATTGCATTATCTCTATAGCCTCCAGAAACCGGTTCATTTTCATATCCAATATGTTGAGCTCTAATAAAAAAAGGATTGCCTATTCCAATCATATATACCTCTTTATCTTTGTCATTTAATATTTTTATAGCGTAGGTATCTCTTTTTGTGATTAAATGATGTTTTTTAATATGATGTTTAGAAGGTTTGTTTAATGCGAAATCTTGAAGAGCTGCTGTTGAATTATTAATCTTAATCTTATATATTTTTGCAATTTTAGTTTTTGTAGAAATATGTAGTTTTTCAAAATCTAAATCTTCAGTAATAATTTTATCTACATTTGCTGCATGCATATTTATACAAAAAGCAAATATTACAAAGAAAAAATTAAATTTTAATATACGTTCCAATTTATTCCCCAAGTTCCGCCAAGTGGTCCATTTACATAACCATAACTACATTCATTTTCATATACAGGATTAGTTGTCCAATCACCTGTTTGAGGAGTTCCACCTGCTGTATCAGAACAGGAGTTCCACCAAAAATTTGTATTAAATAAGCCCTCATAGAAATCATTGATATTTGTAACATCATCAGGAGCAATTACAATTCCTGTATTATCATAAACTCTCCATGTATATTTTTTTATACTTCCATCTGTAGGACGTTGAAATGTTACAACTAAGTCATTTTCAAAGGCAGGTACTTCAATTCCATCTTCATACCATTTAAGTGTAAGTTTAGTATCGTCATAAACAGCAGCAATGGTAATTTTAAATCCGGTATTAACTGAGGTATCTGCACCAGTAACTAATTCAACCGTATCATCTAAAAATCCTTGATTTTCAATAGAGGCTATTGCAAAACCTTCAGCATTAACTTTGCCATATTCTAAATAACAACATTCCATAATTGACCAGTCATAGGGTCTATAATGATATTGATCATAATTATCATTTTCATCATAAGAGTAATAAGTACCTTGAAATAATCCAACACTTTTAAAGCAATCTGGCAAAGTTTTATTTACTAAGTCGTCCCAAATATAATAAGTACAAGTACATGAATCTGCATTATTGTCATCATCATAAGGATCATCACTATCATTATAATAACCACCACTACTAGCCCATACCGCGCATACTTTTGATTGGAGACCAGGAACATAGCTCATGTCACTAATCCAATGCTTCCATTTAACTTGATTAGGGTCACTTTGAGTTGTGGTATTAATATTTAAATCTGCAAAACGTGCAACATCTCTTCCATGTTCCTCTAAATATTCATCACCTGCATAGGCATGTGAATGACCTAACTCATGAACAAGCGTAAATTCTGTTCCCCAGGTATTTTCATCGTCCTCTCTAAGCTGTTGAATATTAGTTTTTCCTAAAGCAACTCCTCTTCCAGGCGTTCCAGTTAGGACTGAGACTAAATCATTGTCAGGTAAAAAGTCGTCAAAAACCGACATATTAATATCACCATCTCCAATACAATACGCTGTGGGAGACCAGTCATAACAATCTGTTCTTATTCCAGCGGAGGAGGATCCATCCATATTCTGAGGAACAACAAAGGCAAGACTAAAATAATCAGTAAAAAAAGGTTGCGCATCTGATTCATATATTGCATTTATTGAATCTAGTAACTTCTTTTTAAATAATGATAATTGAATTTCTGATTGAATTGCATCTGCTACAAATAAATATAACGTTCTTGCATTAGAAGTTTCACTACCGACTAAGAAATATCTATCATAAGTGACTTGAGTGGAAGAGCCTTCATTAACACCATCTTCTGGATCGTCATCTTGAGCTATTGTAATAGGCGTCTTACCAACTCCAAACCAGGTTCTAAAATTTAATGAAGTCGACAGCATTCCGTCAGAAATTGTAATCAATGCTTGTTTGAATCCACCATTTATTAAAGAAGATGTATCCACTGATAAATTAACATTACTGGTATCAGGAATAAATTGACTTGTTATTGGTAATGATTCATTGCCAACTGTCATAGAAAAAGTCATCTGCTCTTCAGATGAGTCAACATCGGAATAAGAGACTAGAAAGGATAAAGTCTCATCAAGAATCATTGTTGATTTATCATAATCTATAGAGCTTATTGCGGTTAAAGTTGGTGCATCGTTAACAGCAGATACAACAACATTGACAGTTTCACTTTTACTGTAATTGTCCTGTTGAGGCGCAGTTGCAGTCAAAACAAAATCTGTATTTCCATTCCAGTTTTCCGGTGGTCTATATTGAAAATTACCATTATTACCAAGAACAATTGCTCCCTGTGAAGGCTGAGTGGTTGTGAAATTAATTGTTGTTTGTTGAGAGGGCTCAACAGTAAACTGACCTGAAAAAATTACATCCTCTTGAGTTTCAATAGGGCCATAATCAATTGTTATTGAAAATGGTGCAGTTGAGGTCCCACCCCCATCAGAGCTTCCACCCGAACTATCTCCACCTGAACCAGTGTTTGATCCAGAATTGTTACCGTTATTGGTTGAGCCAGCATCTGAAGACGAACCTCCACCGCCACCTCCACCACAAGAGGATAACAAAACAATAGTTAACACAAATAAAGATAATTTTTTCATAAGATTTTATACATATTATATATAAAAAAAG
>CENN01055473.1_pt1 | contig 10644 bp, 8 predicted proteins | sample 530151 | NCBI WGS metagenome assembly CENN01 (sample SAMEA2591084, study PRJEB7988) | marine metagenome | isolation source: saline water (ENVO:00002010), including
GACGGTGATCAATAGGGGTGAATTCAACCCGGGCATTCTTTCCGCCCCGCAGATTGAGGCCATGGTCGATCAGGGCGTGATCAGGCCAGCCGTGCCGATTGCGGATGGCCAGATACAGCCTGCCTCCATTGATCTCCGCCTCGGTGCGCGGGTCTGGCGTATCCGGGCATCGTTCCTGCCCGGTGAGGGCATGAGCGTCAATGACAAGCTCACCGAAATGGCGATGCATGAAATTGATATCAGCCACGGCGCGGTGCTGGAAAAGGGCTGTGTCTATATCGCCGAGGTTGAGGAAAGCCTGAAACTGCCCGATGACACAAGCGGGTTCGCCAACCCCAAGAGTTCAACGGGCAGGCTGGATGTCTTCACCCGCATGATCAGTGATGGCGCAACCGAATTTGAAACCGCACGGCCCGGCTATGAGGGCAAGCTCTATGCCGAGATTTCGCCTCGGACTTTCTCGGTGCTGGTGCGGCGCGGCTCCCGCCTGTCGCAACTGCGGTTCCGCAAGGGCCAGTCGCGGATCAGTGATGATGAGATGAAACAGCTTCAAAACGATGTCGGGCTGGTCCATGGCGGCGGGCTTGACGGGCGTGATATCCGTGATGGTGTTCCGCTCAGCGTTGATCTGTCGGGTGCGGTCTATTCCGCCATGCCCGGGCTGGTGGGCTGGCGCGCCCGCAAGCATGCCGGTGTCATCGATGTCGATAAACCAAAGGCATACCCCGTGGCACCGTTCTGGGAAAAGGTGACACGGCGTGACCTGAGCGCGGGGGGCCTGATCCTCAACCCTGATGAGTTCTATATTCTGGTCAGCCGTGAATGCGTCACGGTTCCGCCCGATTACGCGGCTGAAATGACCGCCTATGATACCAGGGTGGGTGAATTCAGGGCGCATTACGCCGGCTTTTTTGACCCCGGTTTTGGCATGGCCAGCCTGGGTGCCGGGCGGACCCGCGCTGTGCTTGAGGTCCGCTCCCATGATGTGCCGTTCCTGATTGAGGAAGGCCAGACTGTCTGCCGCCTGGTTTATGAGCCGTTGTCGCTGGTGCCGCCAACGCTCTATGGTGACAGCGGTTCGGGTTCGCATTATCAGGCCCAGGGGCTTCAGCTCGCCAAGCACTTCCTGCCGCCGGAGACTGCCGATGAATAACGCCGTAATGGGAAATTATGGCCGGATTGATCTGGCCTTTGACCATGGTGAGGGATCATGGCTGATCACCGCTGATGGTGATCGCTATCTTGATTGCGCCAGCGGGATTGCCGTCAACACGCTCGGCCATGCGCATCCGGCGCTGGTTGAGGCTGTGCGCGAACAGGCGGGCAAGCTGTGGCATGTATCTAACCTCTACCGTATTCCCGAACAGGAAGAGGTTGCCGCCATGCTGGTTGATCTTGCCGGGATGGATCGTGCCTTTTTCTGCAATTCAGGTGCTGAGGCCACCGAAGGCGCGGTCAAGATGGCGCGCCGGGCCATGCATCATCGGGGTGAAACAGGACGGCACACTATCCTCTGTTCCGAGGGCGCGTTCCATGGCCGGACCATCGCCATGCTGGCGGCCACGGACCGGCCTGCCTTCCGTGAAGGGTTCGGGCCGATGCCTGACGGGTTTGAACATTTCCCCTTTGGCAACATGAACGCCCTGCGTGACCGGCTGGTTGAAGATGCTGAGAGTGGATCGCCCGAAATTGCCGCCATCATGGTTGAGCAGGTTCAGGGTGAGGGCGGGGCAAAACCCCTGCCCGAGGGTTTCCTCGGCCAGTTGCGGGCGCTCTGTGATGAATTTGGCTGCCTGCTGATTGCTGATGAGGTCCAGATCGGGGTTGGCCGTTCCGGGCATCTGTTCTCCTTTGAACCTGAGGGCATTCGCCCTGATATCGTGGCCATGGCCAAGGGGCTTGCCGGCGGGTTTCCCGTGGGCGCGGTCCTGACCAGTGAGGAGGTCGCAACAGCGATGACCCCGGGCAGCCATGGTTCAACCTTTGGCGGCAACCCCCTTGCCATGGTGGCGGCGCGGGCTGTGCTTGGTGTTTTGACCGGGGACGGTTTCATGGCCGGGGTGCGTCAGCGGAGCACCCGGCTGATGGGCATGCTCCATGCCATTGCCGCTGATCATGATCACGCCTTTACCCCGCGTGGTCAGGGGTTCCTGATCGGGCTGGTGATGGCGGAACCTTATCAGGCCGGGGATGTGGTCGCTGCCTTGCGGGATGGCGGGGTGCTGTCGGTTCCGGCATCGGAGAATACGGTCCGCCTGTTGCCGCCATTGACGATCACGGATGCGGAAATTGACATTCTCGCCAATGCGCTTAAAAAAGCCCTTTCTGTTGTTGACGGGAACAGGACGTGATGCAGCATTTTCTTGATATTTCCGGGGTGGAAGGATCCACGCTCAAATCCATTATCAGTGACGCGATGGCGATGAAATCAGGCACCATGGCCCATGACACGGTTCTGGCGGGCAAGACCATTGCCATGATTTTCGAAAAACCGTCAACCCGGACCCGGGTATCGTTTGAGGTCGGGATCAGCCAGCTTGGCGCAACCCCGCTGATGCTGCGGGGTGAGGAAACCCAGATGGGCCGCGGTGAGACGATTGCCGATACCGCCCGGGTGCTGTCGCGTTTTGTCGATGCGATCATGATCAGAACATCGAGCCACACGATCCTGACCGAGCTGGCTGAATACGCCACTGTGCCGGTGATCAACGGGCTGACCGACAAAACCCATCCCTGTCAGGTCATGGCAGATACCATGACCCTGGCTGAAAAAAAGGCACCCGGACAGGATTACACCCCGTTCAAGGTGGCGTGGTTTGGTGATGGCAACAATGTTGCCCATAGCTGGATTGATGCGGCGGCGGCATTCGGGTTCAGGCTGGACCTGGCGGTGCCGCCATCGTTCATGCCCGATCAGGATGTGGTCACCGCGGCCGAGGCAAAGGGCGCGCAGATCACCATCACCGATGATCCCGCCGAAGCCGCGCATCAGGCCGATGTCATGGTGACCGACACATGGTCATCCATGGGTATTGATAAAGCCACCAACAGTGGTGAGCCTGAGGCTGTTCTGGCCCCCTATCAGGTTGATGAAGCGCTCATGGCCAAGGCCAGCCCTGATGCTATTTTCATGCATTGCCTGCCGGTCTATCGTGGCAAGGAGGCCACCGCCGGGGTGGTGGATGGGCCGCAATCCGTCATCTGGGATGAGGCGGAAAACAGATTGCACGTCCAGAAAGCCATCATGGCCTGGTGCCTCAGGGGCGGGGACAAGGCATGACCGGTGCCATGATGCCATGCGGCGTGCTGCCCTTCATGATGGATGCAGCGGGTCGCCCGTCGGCCATGCGCGGCCGGTTTGCCCGGCTCGATGATGTTGCCAGCGCGATCCTGTCCCGCCACGATTACCCGCTCGCCGTGGCTGAGTTGTCGGCTGAGGCGATGGCGCTTGCTGCCTGCCTTTCCACCACCATGAGCTTTGATGGTATTTTCACGCTTCAGGCCAGTGGCAGCGGTCCAGTGAAAACGCTGATGGCTGATGTCACGTCTGAAGGGGCAATCCGAGGTTTCACCCATGTTGATGGTGACAGTGACATTCTTGACAGCCCTTTAGGAGGGCCAGCCCCGATCATGCACCTGATGGGTGGCGGCTACCTCGCCTTCACCGTGGATCAGGGCGAAAAGGGCCGCTATCAGGGTATCGTGCCGATTGAGGATGCTGACCTGACCGGCGTGTCGATGCGGTATTTCCGCGATTCCGAACAGATTGATACAGCCCTGTTGGTAGCAGCTGAACCAGACCAAAACAGCGGCTGGCGTGCCTCTGCGCTGATGCTCCAGCGTATTCCCGAAGAAGGCGGGGAAGGCGCTGTTCTCCCTGCCTCAAAAGAAGAGGCCGAGGAATGGCACACCGCCTGCACGCTGATGGCCACCTGCACCCGTGATGAGCTGCTCGACCCGGCACTGTCCCAGCAGGATCTGCTTTACCGGTTGTTCAATCAGCTCAATCTGTCGGTTCTGCCTCTGCGGGAAATCAGGGATGAATGCCGATGCTCACCGGAAAAGGTGGAACGGATGCTCGAAGACCTGCCGCGTGAGGAAAAACTGGAGCTTGCTGAAAAAGATAACACTATCGTGATATCATGCGAGTTCTGCAAAAAAGCCCATCATTATGTGGTAGAATAATTGTTGCAGTACGGGGAGACGACATCATGACCTTTTTTGATTTGCGCCCGCTTTTGATCAATTCCCGAAAAGTCGGGCCCGCAATGCCATCAATAAATATGTGGGCAAGAAACATATTTCCTGCCATGAAAATGCTGGCCGTGATGCTATCGGCCGGATTCCTGCTGACAGCGTGCAAAACAACCGAGATTGCCCAGCCTGAACCGACCGCCATCGGCGGGCAGGTGGTGCTGGGCGTGGCCTCCATCGACATCATCAATGACTATGTTGCGCCATCGGCCAAGCCCTATGTTGATCATCTCTATGCACCGTCACCGGCGCAGCAGCTGTCGAATTGGGCCGGGTCTATACTGACCCCGGTTGATAATCGCGGCAACCTGTTGATGACCATCAACCGTGCTGCGCTGATTGAGGAAAAGATTGCCGGGGGTGAGGGGATTTCCTCACTCTTCAAGAATGAACAGGCCAGGCTGGTGCGGGTTGAACTGGAGGGAATATTCTCTTTCGGTCACCCTGATGGCAACCGTTCAGCCACCCTCACCGTGGTGGCGCGTTACGAAAGCTCCATCCCCCAGGACAGCACCCCGGCTGAGGCTGACACCATCCGAATGAATATCATCGCTGAAGGCATCGCCCGCTTTGATCAGGAATTCAGAAAGCAGCTTGGGTCCGTTACCACCGATAACTGGCCATTCCTTGATGGCTAGCGGCGCCAGTATCCCGGGGCCAGCATCACAAGCACGGTGAACAGCTCTAGCCTGCCCACCAGCATCGCCAGGCACATGATCCATTTGGCGGCACTCGGGATGCTGTCAAAATTCCCGGCCGGGCCGATGGTACCGCCCAGCCCGGGGCCGACATTGCTGATGGATGTTGCGGCACCCGACAGGGCCGATATCATATCAAGCCCCGCCAGCCCCAGCAGGATCGCCACCACCACAAAAGACAGGATATAGAGATAGAAAAACCCCATGACAGCATCCATCACTGTTTCGGGGACAGGTTGCCGGTTGTAATAGGCGACCATGACAGCATGGGGGCGGAGCAGACGGGCCAGCTGGATGCGGGCGTTTGATGCCAGCACCTGCAAGCGGAACATCTTGATGCCGCAGGTTGTCGACCCTGAACATCCCCCCATGAACATGCAGATCAGCAGCAACACCGTGGTGCTGCCACCCCAGGCGGCGAAATCCGCGCTGCCAAAACCGGTGCCGGTCATCATCGAAACTGTGTTGAAAACACCGAGCCGCAAGGCCTCGGTCAGGGAATAGGCGTTATGGATGATGAGCTGCCAGGTGACCAGGAGGGCAACAATCCCTGCCAGGGCCAGAAACCAGCGCACCTGAGGGTCACGCGATAATTCCTTCCAGCCGCCACGGGTAAAGGCCAGGTAATGGGCAAAGGGCAGGCTGCCGACAATCATGCCGCCCACCACCAGCCATTCGATCATGGCGTTATCAAAGGCAGCGATGGAGGCGGTGCGGGTGGAAAACCCGCCGGTTGCCAGCGTGGTCATGGCATGGGCTACGGCATCAAACCCCGACATGCCGGCCATGGCCAGCATCAGCGCCCAGAAGATCGTCAAACCGGTGTAGATGATGAAAATGCCGCCCGCCAGTTCGGCCGCACGGGGTAGGACCTTTTCAGGGTTTTCGTAGGATTCAGTCTTGAACAGCTGCATCCCGCCAATGCTCAGCATCGGCAGAACCGCCAGCGCCATGACGATGATCCCGATGCCGCCAAGCCATTGCAGCAAGGCCCGCCAGATCAGCACCCCGGGGGACATATCCTCAATAACGGTGATCACGCTCGACCCGGTGGTGGTGATGCCGGAGATAGACTCGAAAACAGCGTTCGTCAGCCCCATGCCCGTATCCGCCAGCATGAAAGGAAGCGCGCCGAAAATCCCGATAGCAAGCCAGGCAGCGTTGGTCAGGAAAAACGCCTGCCTGAGGCCAAGAGTTTCATCTTTTTTGTGATGGGTGGACAGCAGCAGGCCGAAACCGAAAAAAAGCGTGATCGCCGATGCCACCAGAAAGGCCGACCATCCCGGGTAGCCGCTGACATAATCCACCAGCGCCGGGATCAGCATTACCCCGGCGAGCATGGAGATCAATATACCAAGAATGTGGAAAACAGGGCTGAGCGGCATTGCCGATTCCCGAACGATCAGTCGATGGGGCAGTATACGTCAATCAGCCGTAAATTGTCCAGAATGGCCGCTTTACTGTTGACCGATCTGGGTCAGGAAACGGTCACGCAGGTTATGATCATCGTTGAACACACCGGTAAAACGTGTCGTCACCATGCTGACATCGGATTTATGAACGCCCCGAGTGGTCATGCATTGATGCGTCGCATCCACCAGTAACGCCACGCCTTTCGGCATCAGCACCGACTGAATCGTATCAGCGATCTGGGCCGTCATGGTTTCCTGGGTCTGCATCCGCTTTGCAAAAATATCGATCACCCTGGCCAGTTTGGAAATCCCGACAACGCGCTGGTCCGGCAGATAGGCGATATGCGCTGTCCCCAAAATCGGAACGATATGATGTTCACAATAGGACTCGACCCTGATGTTGCGCAGCATCACCAGATCATCATACCCTTCAACTTCTTCAAAGGTGCGGGCCAGCATGCCGACGGCATCTTCACGATAGCCGGCGAAAAATTCTTCGTAGGAGCGAACAACCCTCGACGGGGTATCCGTCAGGCCTTCTCGCTCAGGGCTATCACCAGCCCAGCGGATCAGGGTCCGAACGGCTTCTTCGGCCTCTTCGCGTGAGGGACGGGTTTCGTTGTCATGCGCGAGGCTGATTTCGTTCGCTTCATACGGGTTCATAAAATTACTCCAATCTTAAAGAATTTAACATATGGCCTGACGGTGAATGAAATCAATAAATAATGTTCTGCTACATTAATATTTAACCGCGTCAAAACGTAACGGTAGCCTTGAGTTTGACAACAGGCAGTGTTGCCCATGCCTCATCCCGGGGGTCATGGCTGACGATTATGGTCGGCAAGCTGTTTTCAAGAACCCTGTCCAGCACCAGATGGGCGAAATCGTTCCGGGCCTCATCATCAAGCCCCGAAAAGGGTTCATCAAGCAGCAGCGCACGGGGTTATGCCATGAGGCATCGCAACAGCGACACCCTGGCTTTCTGCCCCCCCGAAAGGCTGAGCGGGTCACGGTCCCCCAACCCGCCAAGCCCGTTTTCCTCAAGGGCTTCAAGGGCCAGCCTGCGGCGTTCACCACGGCCACCGCCCGCTTTCATCCCACCCGACTTCATCCCAAAAGCCAGGTTTTCCCAAACCGTTAGGTGCGGGAACAGCAGGGCATCCTGAAAGATAATGCCCACCCCCCTTTGTTCGGCGGGCAGATGCGTCAAATCCTCACCATCAAGGCTGACCCTGCCGGTTGCGTTAAGTTCAGGAGGGGATGTGCCGCAGATCCAGTGCAGCAGCGTTGATTTGCCAACCCCGCTGGGGGCGGAAAGCAACAGCACCTCACCCCCCGGAACAGTCAGATTGACCGCCTCAAACAGTTTGGTGCCGTTAAACCCCATGGTGGCATCGATGATGCTGAGCATGGTTTGCCTGATCTGTTTCCGTGATTGTGTCTACACCCGAACTCTATCCAGGCTGCCTTAAGGATACAAGTTTATGTTGCCTGCCTCATGAGGCAGAAAGCGCCGCCACTGACCGGTAAAGCCGACCAATCTCAGCGCAACCGATAACAATCAGCAGGGGCAATCCCTCCCATCAAATACCTTGCAAATCCCGGCGACCCTTCACCTCTAATACGTCTTATTTTTCAGGATCATTGAAAAGGTCATGTTGATCTGGTCAATGCTTCTGGTTAAACTGTTTTATGTTTTCGCGGGTGTGATGTAATGGTAGCCTGTCAGCTTCCCAAGCTGAACGCACGGGTTCGATTCCCGTTACCCGCTCCATCTATTTACAATCGTTGTTTTATTGCCTCTGGCTCGGGTCAGTAGCGTTGACTTTAAATTAATCGATAATTAACGTGATGGTCCGTGCCGGGGAGGGCGCAAAAGTCACACCGCCGGTGAGGCACTTGAGGCACGGCATTGAAGACCCTGATTGGACTACGCTGACTGGACTACACTGACCGGACGACCCCGGCTTAATACTCCCGACTGAAGACCCCGACCGAATAACCCCGATAGAACGACCCCGACTGAACAACCAAATATCAGGCAACCCGACAAGAACCAAACAACCCTGATGAAACAACCCGACAAGAGATTGACCCGTGATTGACTACCTGAAGGCCATCGGCATCAAGGACACTGCCGAAGTTATCCATAATCCCGACTATGACACGCTCTACCGTGATGAGCTTTCCCCTGAACTGGAGGGGTTTACGCGGGGTCAGGAATCCGAACTCGGTGCCGTCAATGTGCTGACGGGTGAATACACCGGCCGCTCACCAAAGGACAAATTCATCGTCATGGATGATGCCACCCGTGACACCATGTGGTGGACAGGCGATGCCGTCAAAAATGACAACAAGCCCATGACCCCTGAAATCTGGGATGAGGTCAAGGCGCTCTGCATGGATCAGCTCAGCGGCAAGAAACTCTATGTGGTGGATGGTTTCTGCGGTGCCAATGAAGACACCCGGCTTAAGGTCCGTTTTGTCATGGAAGTCGCCTGGCAGGCGCATTTCGTCAAGAACATGTTCATTCGCCCGACCGAGGAAGAGCTAAAGAATTTCACGCCTGATTTCACCGTCATCAACGCCTCCATGGCCAAGAATGATCATTGGGAAAAACAGGGGCTGAACTCGTCCACGCTGATCGCCTTTAACCTGACCGAGCGGATGCAGCTGATCGCCGGCAGCTGGTATGGCGGTGAGATGAAAAAGGGCATGTTCGCCATGATGAACTACCTGCTGCCGCAAAAGGGCATTGCCTCCATGCACTGTTCCGCCAATCTTGGTGACGATGGTGATGTGGCGCTGTTTTTCGGGCTGTCGGGTACCGGCAAGACAACGCTGTCCGCCGCCGCAAATCGCAGCCTGATCGGTGATGACGAACACGGCTGGGATGATGACGGGATTTTCAATTTTGAGGGCGGATGCTACGCCAAGACCAGTGACCTGAGTGAAGAGAACGAACCTGAAATTTATCGCGCCATCCGCCGTGACGCGCTCCTGGAAAATGTCATTCTCGATGAACAGGGCAAGATCGATTTCAGCGATACCAGCCTGACGCTCAACACCAGGGTATCGTACCCGATCCACCATATTGACAATATCGTCAAGCCGGTTTCAAAGGCCGGGCATGCCAGGCATGTGCTGTTCCTTGCCGCTGATGCTTTTGGCGTTTTGCCACCGGTATCGATCCTTGATGATGCCGCGACCCAGTATCATTTCCTGTCCGGGTTCACCGCCAAGATGGCGGGCATGGAACGCGGCATGACCGAACACCAGCCGACGTTTTCGGCCTGTTTCGGTGCGGCTTTCCTGACCCTGCACCCGACCCGGTACGCTGAGGTGTTGAGCCGCAGGATGAGCGCATCCGGTGCCCGTGCGTTCCTCATCAACACAGGCTGGAATGGTCAGGGCAAGCGGATTTCACTGGCCAATACAAGGGCGCTGATCGATGCCATCTTCTCTGGTGAGATTGATGATGCGGAATGCGAAACCCTGCCGATTTTCAACCTGCGTATGCCGACTGCACTGGCCGGGCTTGACCAGTCGGTGCTGGACCCGCGCCAGTCCTATGCCGATCCGGCGGAATGGGAGAAGCGGGCGCGTCATCTGGCCAGCCTCTTCATTGAGAATTTTGAGAAATTCACCGATACCGAAACAGGGCGTGATCTGCTCAAGGCTGGCCCCCAGCTTTGATCACGTTGCCCTGATCCCCGTGTTGGCGCCCCCGTATTCCAACCCCAGTGTTGGCGCTTCAGTATTCCCGCCCCCGTGTTGCCGCTTCAGGGTTTGAGAATGATCTTGCCGCGCTGACTGCCGCTTTCCATCATCGCATGGGCCGCTGCGGCCTGTTCCAGCGGGAACACCTGATGCGTTGTCGGGCGGATGGCCCCGTGTTCAATCAGGGGCCAGACCACGGACCGGAGTTCCGATGCCACCGCGCTTTTGAACGCATCCGGGCGTGACCGCAGGGTTGACCCGGTCAGGTTGAGCCGTTTCAGCATCAGTGGCATGAGGTCAATTTCAACCTTTGAGCCAAGGTTGAAGGCCAGCTGGATAAGCCGGGCATCAGCATGCGCTGCCTTGATATTGCGGGCGATATAATCCCCGCCGATGATATCGAGAATGATGTTGGCGCCGCCAGCCTCACGCAGGATCGGGACAAAATCCTCTTCCCTGAAATTGATGGCACGCTCTGCCCCCAGGCTCTCGCACCAGGTGCAGGCATCAGGGCCATCAGCGGTGGTAAAGACCCTCAGCCCCAGGGCGGCACCGATCTG
>CENN01036393.1_pt1 | contig 10601 bp, 5 predicted proteins | sample 530151 | NCBI WGS metagenome assembly CENN01 (sample SAMEA2591084, study PRJEB7988) | marine metagenome | isolation source: saline water (ENVO:00002010), including
AAGTTTGAACAAGAAGAAGGTAATGATATTACAGTTGCAAATGATTTCAGACAAGTTGGTATTATGAAAAATCCAACTCAGTTTAACAGTTCAACATTATTTTCTGCCTCAACTGCAAGAAATACATATGCAATTTATATTCCTTCACCAAGTGGAGATTTTGATGCAGATGAAAAAATAACTCAAGCAACTACTGGTGCAGTAGGTAGAGTTGTTGAATGGGATGCAACAAACAAAATTTTATATTATCAACAAGAAAGATTTACAAACTATGGTGTCAATACTGCAAGTAATACAGTTTTATTTTCTGGTGCAAATGCAATATCTGGTGCAGACTCTAGTGCATCTGGAACACCGTCTTCTACTAGTTCTGAAACAGTTGATAGTATCGCATTTTCAAGTGGATATGCAAATCCAGAAATGCACCCAGATAGTGGAGACATAATTTATATAGAAAACAGAAGACCTATTTCACGAGCATCTGACCAAACAGAGGATGTTAAAATTATAGTTGAGTTTTAAGAATGGCACAAAAAACAAATTTAAATGTATCACCATATTATGATGATTTTGATACAAGTAAAAATTTTCATAAAGTATTATATAGACCTGGCTTTGCAGTACAAGCTAGAGAATTAACCACACAACAATCCATACTTCAAAATCAAGTTGAAGAGATGGGTAGAAACATCTTCAAAGAAGGTGCAATTATATCTGGTGGTGAAGTTGGAATGGACAAACAGTATTATGCTGTTAAGGTTCAAGGAACTTTCAATACCACAGATATCACATCAAATATTTCATCTTATACAGATACAGTTATTACTGGTGCATCATCTGGTGTTTCTGCAAAAGTAGTTGGAACTGTAGCTGCAAGTGGTGATGACCCAATCACATTATTTGTAAAATATTTAAATCCAGATTTGACTGGTGAACAATATGTATTTACTGATGGTGAAAATATTGCAGCTGATAGTGCAATCGGTTCATTTGTTGCTGGACAAGAATCATTAACTCTTCAATCATCAAGTGCAACTGCGATAGGTTCAGCAGTAACTGTTGCATCTGGTACATATTTTGTTAGAGGTCATTTTGTAAATGTTACAGAACAAACATTAATATTAGATAAGTACGGTAATACACCCTCATACAGAATAGGTTTTACAGTTACAGAAGATTTAGTTACTCCAGAAGAAGATACTACATTATATGATAATGCAACTGGTACATCAAATGAAAATGCTGCTGGTGCTCATAGATTAAAAATTTCATTAACACTTTCAAAACTATCTTTAACAGATACTAACGATACAAACTTTGTTGAGATTATGAGAGTTAATCTTGGTAATGTTTTATCTGCATCTAGAAACACAGAGTATGCAGTATTAGGTGAAACACTTGCTAGAAGAACTTATGATGAGTCTGGACATTACATTGTTAGAGATTTTAAACCAGATGCAAGAGAAACTTTAAATGATGGTATTAATAATGGTGTATTTGAAACTGGTACAACTACTGATAGTGGAAATGCAGCTTCTGAAGATTTACTTACTTTACATCTAACGCCTGGTAAAGCATATGTTGCTGGTTATGAAATAGAAAAAAGTCACCCAACATTTATTGATATTAGAAAACCAAGAACAACTGAAAATGTTGATAACGCAATCACTCCAGTTGAAGTTGGTAATACAATCGTAGTAGAAAATGTTTTTGGTTCTCCAGACATATCTCCAGAAACGCCTGGTTCTATTGATGAACCATTTATGGAAGTTTCACTTCACGATAACTTTACAATATCTAAAGTAACTGGAACAACTGGTGGGCCAGGAAGAGGAACAGAAACAGATAGTATTTTAACAGAGGACGGTGGAAAAATTGGTGTTGCAAGAGTAAGAAGTTTTGACTCAGCTGCAAACAATTCTACTGTAACAGACTTCTTATCAAATAGTGCAGATAATGATTCAACATTTAATCTTGGATTGTTTGATATTAAAATGTTTACAGAGATTGATTTTAGTGGAGTTGTGACTACATCTGAATTTGCTGCTGGTGCAAAGATAACTGGTGCGAACTCTGGTGCAACTGGATTCGTTCACTCTGTTAGTTCAGATGCAGTTTATCTTACAAATGTAAATGGTATATTCTCAAGTGGTGAGAAAGTAAAATCAAGTGCATCAACTCAATCAGATGAATTAGTACACGAAAATGGTACAACAACAGATTTAACAATTAGTGCAGTAGAGTCATTTGACATTAGTCAAGTAAGACAAGTCTTTATGAATGATGATGATTCAAATCAAGCAAACTTTAGTGCTGATTGTACTATGCAAAGTAGATTTAGTCTTACTGGTACAGTATCACTTACAAGAAACACAAATACTTTAGTTGGACAAAACACTTTATTTAATACTGAATTAAAAGCTGGTGATGTTTTAGAAGTTCCAACTGGTGCTAATAGTGCAACAGAAAAAATTGTTATTGAAACCGTAACAGATAATACTACTGCAACTTATTTTTGTATTCAAGGTGGTGCAGTCGTAAACACATCTAATACTACTCGTTCTACTGGCACTGCAACATTCACTGCAACTGGAGCTTTTACTGCAACTTCTGGTTCAGTATTGAGTGGTTCTGGAAGTAGAACTGTTGTATTTAAAGACCACGCAGTTAATGGATATAATGGTAAAGCTACTATTACATATGCGTCAAATAATACAGTTACATATTCAGTAAACTCTGGTATTACAACTCCAGACACTTCTGGTGCTGGTAATGCAGATATAGTTTTAATCTCTAGTAATGTAACAAGCGTTGGTGCAGTTAGAACAAGAACAAAAATTAATGATGTAAATAAAAATATTCTTTTAAGAAAAACTGTTAAAAAGTATGCAAAATCAATGTTGACTGTTGATAATGATGGAGTATCACAAACTTCTTATACATTTAAAAAACAATTTATTATCACATCAAACGCATCTGGACAGATAGTATTAACTGCTGGAACTAATGAAACATTCAATGCATTATCTAATTCAAATTATGCAATTACTGTTTTAGATGATGGTTCTGGTGGTTGTGATGACGGTGATATTATTGACATTGATGATATGACCTCTTCTGTATTATCTGGTGATTCTAAAACTGCAACAATTACTGACACTACTGTTTTTGGAACATCTTCAGATTGTGTAGTTAAAGTAACTGCAACAATTACAAAAACCTCTGCTCAACAAAAAAACAAAACAAACAATCCTGCTCACTTAGTTATCGTAGACAATAACGGAGTTGGTGGTGGTGCTGAATATGGTACATCTGCACATCATAAAGAAATTTCATTAGGTAGAAGTGATGTATACAAAATCAGAGCAATATACGAATCTGCAAATTCATCTACTGACCCAATAGTTCCACAATTTACTGGAACAGTTTCAAGTGGAACATTTACAAAAGGTGAAAGAATTAAAGGTGCAACTAGTGGTGCTTTAGGTTCACTTATTAACACAGGCCCAACTACTTTCTTTTTTGTTCAAGTATCTACTAAAACCTTTTCAGACGGTGAAACATTCACTGGTTTAACAAGTGGTGCAACTGGTGTAGTAACCACTGTTACCGCTGGTGATACAGTTGTAACTAGTAATTATGTATTAGATGATGGTATGAGAGATTCATATTATGATATTTCTAGAATAATCAGAAAAACAAATGTTGATGTTCCTATCGGTAAACTACTAATTGTGTGTGACCATTTTACTCACGGTACTGGTGATTTCTTTAATGTAGATTCATATTCAAATATAGACTACAAAGAAATACCAACATATCTTGCAACAAGAGTAGATACAGAACAAAGACAACCTAGAGGTAGATTCTTATTACACGACTCAATAGATTTTAGACCAACTGTTGCAAATGCTTCCACATTGACTGCTGTAACAACATCTTCACAAAGTTTATCAACTGAAAGAGTAGATTCTTATACATTTAATTTTGCACAAAGAAACTTTTCTGCATCTGGTTCAGTAGTTTCAAATATTCCACAAGACAATTCTAACTTTCAATATGATTTAGATTTTTATGTGGGTAGAACAGATAGTGTGTTCTTAACTAAAGATAAACAGTTTGTAGTAAAAGAAGGTTTAGATGTTGAGGTAGAAATAACAGAACCACCTAAACCATTAGCAGAAAACGAAGCTATGAAAATAGTTGATGTATTAATGCAACCTTATGTTAAAGAACCAGAACAAGATATATTTTTAAGAATACAAAAAAATAACAGATTTACAATGAGAGATATTGGTCGTTTAGAAAATAGAATAGAACGACTAGAAGATTACACAACTCTTAACTTATTAGAAGCAGAAACGGAAAACTTCCAAGTATTAGATGCAAATGGATTTGATAGATTTAAATCTGGTTTTGTTGTTGATAATTTTACTGGACATAAAACTGGTGATGTATCTCACCAAGATTATAGTTGTTCAATAGATTACGAGAACAAAACATTAAGACCAAAATACTCTATGAAGAATGTTGCTCTTATTGAAAAAAATACTAATTCTACTGCAAGAGCAAATGATGGTTATTCTAAAATTGGTGACCAATGTATGTTACCATTTACTTCTGTTGAAACTGTTGGAAACAAATTTGCAACCAGAGTAGAAAGTGCTCAAGCTGCATACTTCTTTACTTGGGTTGGTGTACTAGAGTTAGACCCATCTGGTGATGAATGGTTTGAAGTAAATAAACTTCCACAAATTGTAATTAATTTAGAAGGTAACTTTGACCAAATATTACAAGCCGCTGGTGGTGAAGATGCATTAGGTACTATATGGAACGCTTGGGAAACTATTTCTTCTGGTGTTATAGGAACAACTACTGCTGGTTGGGGACGAGGTGGTCTTTGGGAATTAGTTTTAACTGACCAAGTTAGAAACGGAACGAGAACATTTGTAACTGAGGTCAATGACCATAAACCTATCGGTAATGAATTAATTAGACAAGATGTAGTTCCATTTATTCGTTCTAGAAATGTTACATTTAGAGCATCTAAAATGAAACCTAAAGTAAGAGTTTATCCTTTCTTTGATAGACAATATGTTGGTGATTTCTGTGTTCCAGACGGTGGTAAGCCTGGTGGTACATTAACAACTATTACTCTACCAGAGACACCAAACTGGACTGCCGTAGGTAAAATTAGATTCGGTTACGATAACACAGACCAAGCAAACGATTATGTTGCGAAGATTATGAGTTCTGATTCAGAGTACGGATTCAATACAGTAGGACAATTTTCATTACACACTACAATTAATATTGCAAGAGGAAGTAATGCGTTTTATACTTATGACTTTACAACTGCAGCTGAGGGTGTAGTTGGCCCAAATATTCAAGGTGAGAAGTTTTGGAGAATCCAAATTGAAAGAGCAATAGACCCTATTCATACTTGTGCTGGACATAGATTGTATGGTGTAGAATTCTTTAATGCAGATGCAACAACTAATATTGATTTAACACAATTCTGTTCTGTTGTACAATTCCAGAACTTAACAAATCCTAGTGCGAGTATTGATGGTGTAGTTCCTCCAGTCGGTGCAGTAACGCCAGGTAACATTGGTAGACAAGAAGAGATGAGAGATTCTGTTCTTCAAATTACATATAATTTATTTACTGGAACAAGGACACTAACTCCAGAAAGTGGAACTGTTCAAAAACTATTACCGCCTGGTGAAGATGGTAATGTTTTCATAACAGGCCCAACTGGTTCAATAAGTGGTGTCTTTACTATTCCAGACCCTAACGCTCCAGGCAATCCTTCATTCAAAACTGGTGAAAGACAATTCAGATTAACAGCATCTAGAATTAATGAAGCAGATGATGTTAATTTAGAGGGTGTAGAAACATATGCAGAAGGTATCTATACTGCAAGAGGTTTCTTAAATACTATTGAAGAAACTGTTACAAGAACAAGAAACGGACAATTATTCCAAGAAGAAGTTTTTGAAGCAAGAAGTTTTCAACATAGAGGTAGAACATTAATTCAACCATGGGATCCCCTTGCTCAATCATTTATTGTTGATAGTGTTGGTGGAGAATTCATCACAAAAGTAGATTTATTTTTCCAAGAAAAAGATGAAAGAGTTCCAGTAACTGTACAAATCAGAGAAATGAGAGATGGTTACCCAACAGAAAAACTATTACCACTTGCATCTAAAACACTAGAATCTTCTGAAATATTATTATCAGATGATGCAACTGTGGCTACAACATTTGAATTTGAATCACCAATATATGTTGCAGACCATAGTGAATATGCATTAGTTATCAAAACAGACTCAAGAGATTATAAGTTATGGATTTCTAAATTAGGTGATGCAGATATTGATACTGGAACGATTGTTAACGACCAACCGTATCTTGGTGTATTATTTAAATCTCAAAACAATAGAACTTGGAACGCATATCAAGATGAAGATATTAAGTTCTCACTTTATCGTGCAAAATTTGATACAAGTAAAACATCAAATCTAGTATTAACAAATGCACCAACAGAAGACAGAACATTAAAAGAAAACTCACTAGAATCACTTGCGAGTTCTGGTGTAGTAAAAGTTACACATAGAAATCATCATATGTATGCAACAAATAATAATGTTACTATAAGTGGTGTGTCCTCTGGAGTTTCAACAACTCTAAACGGAGCCTTTGGTGCTTCAGATACTTCACTTACATTAACTAGTAATACTGGGTTTCCAGGCAGTGGTTCAGTAAGATTAAAAATTACAGTTCCAAGAGATTCAACTACTGGTGCTATAAGAGAAGATGAAATCTTTAGTGGTACTATTTCTGGTTCTTCTGTAACCAGCATAACAAGACCTACTGGTGCGATTGCACATACTTCTGGTGCTGCTATTGAATTATACGAAATAGATGGAATACCATTAGACCAGATTAATAGAACACATACATCTATTGGAAATATACAAATTGACTCTTATACATTTACAACTGCAAATTCAGCTGCAACTCAAACTGCAACTGCAACAACAGCCGCAAATGCAACCTCTGGTATTAAGTTTGGTGGTTCTACAACTGTTGCAAGTGAAAATGCAATGATGGATGTTATGAAACCACTTGTAAGTAATGTTGAATATCCAAATACAAAAATTACTGCGAATATTAGAACAACAACTGCAACTTCAGTTAGTGGTAATCAAACATCATTTAATTTACAATCTACTAGTTCACAGAGACCAATAGTATTAGGTAGAAACTATTATTATGATGTACCAAGATTAGTTGCATCAACTATTAATGAAACAAATGAGTTAAACTCATCTAAATCATTTTTCTTAAATTTAACTATGACTTCAGAGTTTGATAATTTATCTCCAGTCATTGATTTAGATAGAGCATCAATCGCAGCTGTAACTCATAGACTAAACAATGTTCAAAGTTCATCTGATGTATATCCGACTGCATTGTTTGTTCCAGCAACTGAACCAGAAGGTGATAGTTTAGAAGCAATTTATCTGACACGACAAGTTCAAATGAAGAGTGCAGCTAATCAAATCAATGTTAAATTTGATGCAGTCAGACCAGCAACATCTACTATTGATGTAATGTTTAAAACATTAAGAACAGATGATTCATCAGACTTTAATGATGTTGGTTACACTTTCTTCAATACAAATGGACAACCAGATATCACTACTAATTCATCCACAACAAGAGATGATTTTGTAGAACACGAATATTCTGCGAAAGAACTTGCAGACTTTAATGCGTTCCAAATCAAAATAAGAATGAGAGGAACAGATTCAACCAATCCACCAATCATAAAAAGATTAAGGGTTGTTGCAACTGGATAAATTATGTCAGAATTAAAAGTAAAAGATAAAGACCATTTAGTAAGAGATACTTACTCTGGTGCAATATTAAATACAGATGAAAGTGCATTTAATAAAAGTAGAAAAATTAGAATGGAAGCACAAAGACAAAGAGATGAATTAAGAAATGCAGTTCGTGAGATAAATACTATTAAGTCGGAAATGCACGAAATGAAAAGTATGATGAAACAAATATTAGAGAAGAGTAATGGCTGATAGAAGTGTACTAGCATCAAATTCGTTTGAAACTTTCAGAACAACATTCAACTCAACTGCGAGTGATGTTGGTGATATTGCAAACTTACTAGCTGCAAGTGGTACTATTGCATCTTCAACAGATATAGTAGAAGCGATAGTAGCACTAAATGCTGTTGCTTTTGATGCAACTGCAAATATTTCTTTTAGTGGTAATAATACATTTTCTGGTAGTAGCACTTTTGCTGGTGTGACATTAAGTTCTGGTGCATTAACTTTTGCAGACGGAACTTCACAATCAACAGCTGCAACAACACAAGGTTTTGCGATTGCAGTAGCGGTTGCACTTGGATAAATAATAGAGAGAAACACAAATGGCAAATAATTTTAAAAATTCATTCGTAAGTGTAAGTTCTGCTGGAGAATATTATCAGTCAGATGCATCTGATTCTTTAACAGGCCCACAAACAGTTTATACTGCAAACAATGGTTCTGGAGTAAATTCAATTCTTATTGAGTTGGACGCTGCTAATACTGGTACTTCTGCAATAACAGCAACTGCATATCTTCAAGACACTAGTGCAACACTAGGGACAATAACTAGTGTAGTATCATTAAGTGATGTTGCAACAGTTACTTGTGCTGGTGCTCACGGATTACAAACTGGTATGTATGTAAATGTAACTGGTTCTACAACAAACTATGTTAATGGAATATATAAGATTACACGAACTGGTGCAAACACATTTACATATGCACAAAATTCAAGTGCATCAAATGGAACTGCAGCTGGCACGATAGTAATCTACAAAGCATTTCATATTGTAAAAGATGCACCTATTCCACCACAGTCAACTCTTAAAGTTGTATCTGGACAAAAGATTGTTTTAAATAGTAACGATAAAGTATTAGTATATGGAAGTGCAGCTACATTAGATGTTGTTGCATCAATTCTTGAAGATGTAACTTAATGGAGTTTGTAGATGTCTTACATAGGTAAACCGTTTCTAAATGTTCCAGTCAATACATTTGCAAAAGAAGACTTCGTAGGTTCTGATACTGGTACAAATAATAGTATTGCAAATTCACTTGTTCTTTCAAGAGAGATTCCTGGCTTAAATGCATCAAATGTAGAAGTGTTTGTAAATAATATTAGACAAGAACCAGATGTTGCATATTTTATTAAAGATGATGCAAATGGACTTCCAAAGATTTTAGAATTTTCTGAAGCATTAGCTGGAAGTGATGAAATTTATATCATTCATAAAGGTTTAGGGCCAGGTACAGAAAAAACTGGTATTGCTGCTGGTTCTATTACTGCATCTCTTTTAGACGATACATTAAAAACATTTACACTAGATACATTTACTGGTGATAATTCAACAACTGCATTTGTTACATCATCAACAATTTCATCTGCAAGTTCTTTATTAGTAACGATTGATGGTATTGTTCAAAAACCTTCAACAAACTATTCAACTTCTGGTGCTACTATTACATTTACATCTGCTCCATCTGCATCAGCAGAAATAGAAGTTAGAGATTTAGGTATCAAAACATCAGTGAGAAGAGGAACTGGTTTCCTAATGGACACTTTAACTGTAAGTGGTGGTTCAACAACTACGATGACATTATCACACGAAGTTCCAGTAAATGATGTATTTATTTTTATCAATGGAGTTTGTCAAATTCCAACTTCTGCTTATTCAATAAGTGGTACAACCGTAACATTTGCATCTGCATTATCTGACGGTGATGTTGTAGTTGCAAGATATCAGAGATAAATATGCCATTAACAACTATTAAATCATCAAATATAAAAGACGCTGAGGTAAAGAATGTTGACATCAGTCCAACTGCAGCTATTGATAGTGGTAAGGTTTCTGGATTAGATACAAGTCAACTAGAAACAAATGCATTTAATATTGGTATTCTTGGTTTTAAAATGGCAGTAAATGATGGTATTACAATTTTTAATTTAGTAGATGGTGTAGTAGACGAGTTTCACGATGAAAGTGGTGTTGATACATCAGAGAGTTCAAATCAGTTTTACGATTCATCCACAGATTTTTATGCAAATCAAATCAATCAACCAGTAGAAATGTTCTTAGGAACAAACTCTGTTGCTTTTTCTGACCCAGCAGCTGCACCTTTAGTTACAGTTACTGCACAAGAAGGTAGAGCTTTACCTGCACCACAAACTACTTATTCTGCACCACAAGTTAGTCCTTACTATCCAGGCCCTGCATTTGATGCTTTTTTTGCAGCTAATGACCCTACTGCAGCTGGTGCTGGTTATATGAATTATGGAAGATTAAATAATCTTGCAAGTGTTACTTGGCCTTCAAATACAACATCTGTTGAAGCAGTATTGTTTGGTGGTGGAGGAAGTGACGGCCCTGCTCATATCGCAACTGGTGGTGGTCAAGGTGGTGGTGTTAAAGTTACAATCAATGACCCAGAAATGGGTGGTCAGACTTGGGATATGATGGTTGGTGGTGGTGGGGCACAAATGCCAGG
>CENN01028183.1_pt1 | contig 10563 bp, 8 predicted proteins | sample 530151 | NCBI WGS metagenome assembly CENN01 (sample SAMEA2591084, study PRJEB7988) | marine metagenome | isolation source: saline water (ENVO:00002010), including
ATTAAGACAGTGCCTAGCTGAACTTTTGACGATGAAAATATAAACCTAATAAGTATATAGCCTGAAGCTACAAAGACTCCTGAAATAGTCCGAATGTAATTTGATAATAATGTTCCTCTTTCAACAGTTTCAAATGGTGGATACAAACTATAATCAGGCGCAAACATGCCGTATAAGCCCATTCCGATAGAAATCAAACCAATCAATAATAAATAACCTTTAAAAAATGTGCTCATAGAACCCCCAACATGTACAAAGCTATAAGAAAACTTATGGTCCCTACAACTATCCATATGTACATCTCTTTAAAATTATTAAACTTATATGAATTTATTGCAAGAAAACAGCAAAATATTGGAGCCAATACAATAATGCCATAGCCAATTAATATTGCTAAAGGGATAAAAGCTAGCAATAAAAATACTTGTAAAAATTTCTTATTCATTAATCTTTATTCTTTAATAATACTCTCTTTTATTGAAGCTATCTCAGTTTGAACCTCGTTTATAACTTGATTTAATTGTTTTTTATAATTCTCTAGGCTAACTATAGAGTCATCTATAATAATTATTTGTGTCTCCAGCGATCTTATTGACGATTTAAGTTCTGTTAAATTTTTTCCAATAGATGAAATATTGCCTAATTGCCTTTCAATTTTGTCTACAAGATCTTTATTAACTTTAATATTTTTAGCAGCACTACCCATGTTAAGGTTCAAATTTTGTAGATTTTCATTAATATCATCGATGGTTTTTTTTATTTTAGATATATCGACTCTATTTTTTTTATTACTTAAATCCCACAATTTTCTCACCTCTCTATCTAAAAACTGTATAGATGAAGATATTTCGGTTAGAGAATCATTATTAGTTTCATCTGCAATATTTATTTGCTCTTCAATTATTAAAACCCTTTCATCTATTGCTGAAAGAGTATTATTGAAATTTGTAGATTGTGTTATTTGAGAAATAATTAAAGCCAGAATAGACATAAAAACTAAAACATAAATAAAACCAATTAATAAGCCACCTGATTCTATTTTTTTTAAGTATGACGGTAGTTTTTTGCTAGGTTTTATCTCATTACTCATAAATGTTAAAAAATTAAAGATTTACTTTATAATAGGTTTTTATTTTACATTAATATTCAAAAATGAACTTAGATTTTTCAAATGATCAAAAAATGCTAAAAGAAGAAGCAAAAAAATTTCTTTCTAAAGAAAATGCATTATTACGAAATAGAACTGTTCTTGAGAGTGAATCATATGTGGATAATGATTTATGGGCAAAAATTGTTTCACTCGGTTGGACTGGGATAAGAATACCAGAAAAATATAATGGCTTAGGCCTTGGACATCTTGAGCTATGTGTGATTGCTGAGGAATTAGGTCGATTTCTTGCTCCTGTTCCATTTTCTTCATCAGTATATTTATTTACAGAAACCATTATTAATTATGCAAATGATGAACTTAAAAAAGAATTACTTCCAAAGTTAGTATCAGGTGAAATTGTAGGCACACTTGCTGTTACCGAAGATTTTATGGCACCTAGTCGCGACAATATTTTGGTAAGTTGTGATAATGGTTTGATAAATGGCAAAAAAATAGCAGTGCCTGACGCTAAAATTGCTACTCATGTAATTGTAGTGGCAAAAACAAATTCTGGCATTTCGTTGAGATTGGTAGATACATCCTCCTCTGGAGTTACTATAAAACACCAGAAAAATATTGATGAAAGTAGAGGTCATTTTCAAATTGATTTTGATAACGTAGAAGGTTCTCTTATTGGTGATGAGATCAGTGGTTGGGAACAATACGAATCAATTATAAATCAAGCAGCTGTATTGTTTAGTTATGAACAAATAGGTGGGGCACAAGCTTCGCTTGATATGGCGATAGGTTATGCAAAAGAAAGATATGCTTTTGGAAGACCAATTGGCTCTTTTCAAGCAATAAAACATAAACTTGCTGATATGTATGTTTCTTTAACATTAGCCAAATCTAATTGTTATTATGCTGCTTGGGCCTTGTCAACAAACTCTTCTGACCTTCCATCTGCTTCTGCAACTGCAAGGGTTAGTTCTACAAAAGCATTTCAATTGTGCTCAAAAGAAAATATTCAAACTCATGGAGGCAATGGATTTACTTGGGAATATGATTGTCATTTATTTTATAGACGATCAAAACTTCTATCATTAAATATAGGTTCGATGAGTAATTGGAAAGAGAAACTTGTAACAAATTTAGAACAGTCAAATATTAACTAGGATTATAAAAATGGATTTTAACGATACAACAGAACAAGCAAATTTTAGAAAACAATGCAGATCTTGGCTTGAAGAAAATGCAAAATATAAAAGTGGAAATTCTAAGCCAAATGATTTTGCTAACAAGGATGCACTAAAAGAAGCTAAATCATGGCAAAAAAAGAAATATGATGCAGGATGGGCAATGTTACATTGGCCAAAAGAGTATGGAGGAATTGGAGCTAGCGCGATAGAAAGAATTATATGGGGTAATGAAGAATCAAAATTTGATGTGCCAAAAGGTATTTTTGAAATTGGTCTAGGAATGTGTGGTCCAGTAATGATGGAGTACGCTACTGATGAGCAAAAAGAAAGATACTTGCCTCCTATGGCCGAAGGTAAAGAAATTTGGTGTCAATTATTTTCTGAGCCATCCGCTGGATCTGATGTTGCAGGACTAAGAAGCAAAGCTGTCCAAGATGGAGATAAGTGGATAATAAACGGGCAAAAGGTTTGGACATCTGGTGCTCATTTTTCTGATTTTGGCATTTTAGTTGTTAGGCATGATCCAAGTGTTGAAAAGCATAAAGGTATGACTTTTTTCTTTGTGGATATGAAGTCACCTGGCATAGAAATTAAACCAATTAAACAAATTACTGGAAGTTCAAGTTTTAATGAAGTTTACTTTAATGATGTAGAGATACCAGATTCGCAAAGACTTGGAGCAATTGGTGATGGTTGGAAGGTAGCTATCACAACTTTAATGAATGAGAGATTGGCTGTTGGAGATGCTAACGGCGCTGATGTTGAAGATGCTTTTAAGTGGGCTAAAAAACAGGATGATAATGGTGAACCACTTTTAAATAATAGAGCTGTTCGTGAATCTATTGCAGATTGGTATTGTGAAGCAAGTGGCTTAAAAAATACAAAATTGAGAACAATGTCAGCCCTTTCAAAAGGTCAAACACCTGGACCAGAAGCATCTATTACAAAAATAGTTAGTGCTGGTAAGCTGCAAGATATTGGTAACTTTGGTATAGACTCCTTGGATATGGCTGGAATGCTAAGAACTGAGAATTTAGATATTAAAAGTTTTCACAATGCTTGGCTGGGAGCTCCAGGACTTAGAATAGCTGGTGGAACTGATGAAATTTTAAAAAATGTTATTGCTGAACGTGTTCTTGGTTTACCGCAAGATCCCAGAGCAGATAAAGGAGTTGCGTTTAAAGATATTCCTTCAAGCAAGAACTAAGCTTTATAAAAAACTCAACATAATTTCATCAATTAAAATATTTGATCCATCATCAGTTGTAACATCTCTTGATGAACCATTTCTCCAAACAGTAAGTACTGTCCAAACTGTGGTATCAAGTTCTTTGTCTTTGAGATTAATTCTTAAGATATTTTCAGTTACAGTTCTAACATCATTATTAAATGAATATCTATTATAGTAATAAGGTGAATAGTAGTAATAACCTAGAGATCCCCTATCTGCATCAATTTTATCTTTAGTTGTGATATTGATTTCAAAAGTTAAATTAGAATTTTTATCATAGGAAAGACCCTTCTCTTCCAATGCATTTTTAAAATTATTTGAAAATTTTTCAAGCTCAATTGGATCAATTTCAGCACTTAAAAATGAATCATTTATATTTATATAAAAATCGCTATAATTATCAAGATTAAATGTATCAACAGAGTTAATTTTTATATTCGATTGAGTGCTAGCACATCCAAAAATTAATAAGACACAGATTAGAGAAGTTATTTTGTTCATTATATTATTTTAACAACTTTTTTTATGTTTGAAATACAAGACGAAAAATATATACCATTACTTGATATAAATGCACAAATTTATGAGGATGAGCATTTTAAATGCAAACATATTCATTTAGATTCAAAAAGCAATGAAAAAGTATTTATGGTTGCTTTTAGAACTATTCCAAGTGATTCATCTGGCGTAGCTCATATACTTGAACACACTGCATTGTGTGGTTCTGAAAAGTATCCTGTAAGAGATCCTTTTTTTATGATGATTAGAAGATCTCTAAATACCTTTATGAATGCGTTCACTTCAAGTGATTGGACTGCTTATCCTTTTGCAACTTTAAATAATAAAGATTTTAAAAACTTATTAGGGGTATATCTTGATTCATCCTTTTTCCCAAAATTAGACATGCTCGATTTTGCTCAGGAGGGCCATAGGCTAGAATTTTCAGACAACGATAATATCGAAAGTGAAATTCAAATTAAGGGAGTTGTTTTTAATGAAATGAAAGGAGCCATGAGTTCAGTGACTAGTCAATTATGGCATGGTTTATCAAAAAATTTATATACATCATCAACTTACAAACATAATAGTGGAGGAAATCCAGAAAATATTATTGATCTTACTCATGAGGATTTAGTTTCATTTCATAAAAAACATTATCACCCCTCCAATGCAACCTTTTTTACTTTTGGAAAGATTAGTCCAAAAGAAATTCAGGATTATATACATGCAAATGTTTTGAACAAATTCACTCCTTCGCTTGAAGAAATTGCTGTCAAAAATGAAAAAAGAATATCAGAACCAAAAGTTGCCTATGACTTCTACAATCCACAACCTGGTGATGAAAATAATCATCATGTTGTCTTAAGCTGGTTGTTGAAAGAAAGTCATAATCCAATTGAATTATTAGAATCTTATTTAATGTCAAGTATATTACTAGATAATTCTGCATCACCACTTAGAAAGATATTAGAAAATACAAATTTGGGTAAATCTCTTTCTCCATTAACTGGACTTGAAGCTGATCAAAAAGAACTTGTCTTTGCTGTAGGACTGGAAGGAGTTGAATCTAATAAGCATATGGAAGTTGAGAAATTAGTATTTGATTGTTTAAATGATCTTACTGAAAATGGCATCCCGAAGGAACTTGTAATGTCATCACTTCATCAGTTAGAAATAAAACAAAGGGAAATTACAGGATCTGGTATGCCCTTTGGTCTTCAAGTAATGTTAAGTTGTTTGCCGGCATGCATTCACAATGATAATCCTTTAAATATTCTTGATTTAGATTCGGCTTTTAATAGCATTAAAGATAATTTAAATAAAGAAAATTATATTGAAAGTCTTATATCTAAGAATTTGATAGAAAATAATCATAGAGTTAATTATTCTTTAATACCGGATGTTAACTTTAATAAGAAAATTGAAAAGAAAATTCAAGATAAGCTTGATAAATACACAAACACACTTTCAATTGATGATAAAAATAAAATAGCTTATATAGCAAAGTCTCTTGAAAAAAGACAATCACAAGTAGATGATCCTGAAATTTTACCAAAAGTTACTAAAAGTGATATCCCACTAAAGAGATCATATATTTCACCAAATAAAAGTGATGCTAATTACTTTTACAAAACAGGAACTAATGGTCTTGTATATCATTCAATGATTTTTCCATGCAAAAGCTTAACTAAAAATGAGTTAGAGATCTCCTCTCTTTTTTCTGACAATATTACAAATATTGGACTGGGATCAGAATCCTATGAATTAATTCAAAAAAAGCAATCTCTTATAAGTGGTGGTATTTCAGCATCTTTTAGTGTAATTCCAGATGAAACAAATAAAAATTATCAACTAGCGTTAAAAATTAGTAGTAAGTGTTTAAAAGGAAATGAAAATCAAATGCAAGATTTAATGTTAAAAACAATTCAAGAATCAAATTTTAATGAGTCAGAAAGAATTCAAGAATTGTTAGGTTTTATTTCAGCTAATAATGAAAAATCAATTATTCAAAATGGTCATATTTTATCAATGAGTAGTGCTGCAGCTCAAATAAATAATATAGCTTCAACTAATGATTTTACCGGCGGGATAAGATTTATAAGTAATACGTCGAGCTTGTATAAAAATATTACTAAAGAAAAAAATATAGATAGTTATATAGATTCACTGCAAGCAATTAAATCTAAAATATCTAATGATCCTATATACACATTCATAGCTTCATCTATAGACTTGCAGGATTTAAAAATTAAGAGTGATTTTGATAAAAATTCAAACTTTGAAAAAATTCTTTTTCTTGAATCGCAAAAAGATTCATATGCATGGATAACTGGATCACAAGTATGCTTTTGTGCTGAAGCATTTCCATCAGTAGATATTGATCATAATGATTCTGCTGCATTAACGGTTTTGGGTGCTGTGCTAAGAAATGGCTATTTACATTCGGCAATTAGAGAAAAAGGTGGTGCTTATGGTGCTGGTGCAAGCCAAGATTCAAAAAATAAAACCTTCAAATTTTTTTCTTACAGGGATCCTAATTGCATCGAAACATTTAATGAATTTAAAAGATCAATTGATTGGGGAATAAGCAATATTAAAACATCTCACTTAGATGAAGGCATACTTGGAGTTATTTCTAGTATTGATAAGCCTTTATCGCCATTTGGAGAGGCTATGAATGATTTTTCCAGTGAGTTAGATAATAGATCACAAGAAGCAAGACTTAATTTTAGATCTAGAGTTAAGAAGTGCTCTGTAAAAGATTTACAATACGTTTGTGAAAAATATTTATTAAATAACTCAAAAAAATCTGCTATTGCTGGTGAAAGTTATATTGATCAGTTAAAAGAACTTAACCTTAAAATTAAAGAAGTTTAAGACTTAAAAAAAGAAAAACCATTTACGTTTGAGTTGCTTTTGACATCCCCAATACTGTTGTTGATATTTTGTTGATCTTGTTTGGACTCTGTCAGCAACCTTTATCAACCATTGTTTCTTTCTGTAAGTTTTCTTTTTAAAACCACCATAGCCTTCGTGATAAGCTAAATATAAAGACCTTGCATCGGTTCTTTCAAACCCTTGATAATATCCTTTGGCCGCATACCAACCAATAAAATCGGCTGAATCTTTAAATGATGAACGTTTAGCATTAGTATTGCCTGTTTCCTTTTGATAATCTTCCCAAGTCATTTTTAGTGCTTGTGAATAACCTCTTGCAGTTGAGGCTCTAAACCAAGGGATGAAACCAAGTAACTTATCTCTTGCCGGTTTAGCATCATGTCTAAAGCTAGATTCCTGATACATAAAAGACATTAGCACATAAGGAGGTACCTTCCATCTCTTTTCACTCCTCATTACAGCCTTATACCAACTTCTTTTTTCTTTGAATATTAAACATAGATTATCAGGATTCTTTGGTGGTTTTGTTGCACATGAAGACAAGATTAAAAAAGCAAACATGAATAGAAATATTTTAGAATTCATTTTAATGAAAATCGATTTTTTATAATTTTTCATCTATCTCAAATCCTCTAAAATTTTTAAACCTTGGGAACCTTAAACTATAGGTTTCACTATCTAAGCTTTGAGTAATTGCATCTGCTCTTATTTCTATAAGTCTACCGACTAATTTATCTTTAGCTAACCAAAATTTTTCTCTATCTTCATCAGTTAATCCACTTCCAACACTTAAAGAAAAAAACTTTCCATCATCTGTTCCTTCAACAGTGAATGCGCCTAACTTGCCCTCATGCTTACCTGTACCCTCTTGAATACTTGTTACTTTTAATGTTACTTCAATAAATGGTTTTATTTTTAACCATGCATGGCTCCTTTTGCATTCGTAAAGATCATTTTTAGGCTTTATCATTAGTCCTTCATAGCCCATTTCAAGTGCTTCTTTATTCATCTTGGCAAACTTTGCTTGTCCTTTTGGATTATCGAAATCTATTACTTCATAATCAACTAATTTTATAGAATCTTTAAAATTATTATCTAGTTTTCTAAGGACCTCTTTTCGTTCAATTGAATTCAATTTGCTTACACCATTGTTAAATTCATTGAGAGGCAAGATATCAAATAAAGCTAAGTATGCATCTTTTGTATTTGCACCAGACTTTCTATGGACTTGCTTCATTAGCTCTTGAAAATCATTACTCATTACTTCTCCATCAAAAACAAAATTATTATATTTTGAAGAACTTAAAGCTTCTTCGATATGGGGAAAATTTGAAAAAATTTTTCCATTTCTGCTATATAAAGTAGCATTTCCTTTTTTTACAATTGCGATAACTCTTACTCCATCATATTTATATTCTACTAAACATTCGCCAATAATTTTTTTAGGATGCTTTGCGCCATCATGAGCTAACATGCATGAAAAAACTGGAATACTAAAATCAAGATTCATTCTTTTTGCTACATTATTAACTGTTTTTTGACTCACACCACATCTTAAATCCTTAATAAGAATTCTTCGATACCAATTATTCCATTGATCACCTGATGATCTTTTCATTAATTCTATAATTAAATCTCTTGCAGCATGACCAGTTTTTTCTCTATCAACAAGAAGATTGATCTTCTCTTTAAACTCCTTCCATGATAAGTGATTGGTCTTTTCCTTAGATTCAGGAACTTGTTTTACACCGAATGTAATTAGTGGATCTAAACACATAGATAAACCCTCTTGAAATTCCTCATTGTGTAAATTTTTTTCAATTACGCTTTCTTTAAATAGTCTACTATTATTACTTTCGAGTTCTATAATAATCTTTGATGGGTCTGTCATCCTAATTTGATACTTCTTTAAAGTTATTAAGTTGGCTTAAACGCATAATTTCTTGAGCTCTTGATTCCATATGAGAAATCATTTGTTTTGTTATTGGCATCCTCTCTGCATCACAAATACTTGAATGAAACTTTTCTGAAAACATATATGCAAAATTAATCATTTCTTGGAATGCATTAGTAGGATTGCTTACACTTGCAAGATCAGCAACAACTAAAATGGCGAAGGTTGAAGTATTTTCATCAAAAGTTCCGGGATTAATAGCATTAACTATTTTAAATATTTCTTTGTTATTTATATCTAAATATGAAAAATAGCCGTTCTTACTTTTTGTATTTAGGTTATTCATGATTCCAAAAAATTGATTAATATTAAAATCAGATTTATCTACAGAAATTAGGTTTAGTATGGCTAGCTCTTGCTCTTTGTTTTGTAGCTCTTTGGCTTCATCAACTTTTTCATTAAAGTCAAAAGAACTTTGATTATCTATATTTATTGAATCATCTTCATCAAATGAATCCGAAACAGGTTCTATTTTCATCTTAAGCTCGCTGGAATTTGATATTTTTCTAATGAAGAAAAAAGTTAAAATTAAAAAAATTAAAACTGAAAAACCTATTAGATATATTTCAAAATTATTTTGCATTACGTTTCTGCAAATTCTAATGCTTGATTAACATCAACCGATACCATTCTTGATACACCAGCTTCCTGCATTGTGACTCCCATAAGATGATCACTTCTTTCCATTGATACTTTGTTATGAGTTATAAAAATAAATTGGATAGTTTTTGACATTTCTTCAACCATATTTATAAATCTCATCGTATTTAAATCATCTAATGGTGCATCGACTTCATCAAGCATACAAAAAGGAGCAGGATTCAACTCAAATATTGAAAATACAAGTGCTAATGCTGTTAACGCTTTTTCACCGCCAGATAACTGCGAAATTGAAGTATTTTTCTTTCCAGGAGGACGGGCCATCAGAACAACTCCTGCGTTAAGAGTATCATTTTCAGTCAGAGAAAGTTCTGCAAAACCACCCCCAAAAAGTTTTGGAAAGACTTCTTTGATCCTTGCGTTTACTGCATCAAAACTATTTTTAAATCTAGTTTTTGTTTCTTCATCAATTTTCTTAATAGCAGCTGAAAGTTTTTCAAGTGCGTCTATTAATTCATCATACTGGGAATCTAATTCTTCTTTTCTTTTGAGTTCTTCTGCAATTTCATTTGGTGCTGCTAAGTTAATTGCCCCTAACTTTAAGATTTTCTCTTGCAAAATCTCAATATTTTTTTGTAATTCTTCAACATCTAAATTCTCGTAGTTATCAAAATTAATTGTATCTATATTTATACCTGCTTGATTAATTTTTTTATTAGATGAATCTAATTGTATTTCATGTGATTTAAGTTCTACTCTTAAATTAGTAATTTTTTCTGATATGGATCTTAAATCAAGCTCTGCGATAGATCTTTCACTTTCTAATTTTTTTACTTCGCTATCAACAGCTGATTGTTCTTTTCTTATTTTGTTAAGTGCTTCTTCAGCTATTGAACTATTCAAAATAAGGTCATTTAGTAATTCAGTTTTTGTTTCAATTGATTTATCTATGTCATTTATATCTTTTGTAAGCTTAGTCTTTCTTTCAATATAGTCAGCTGAAATGCTTTTTGTTTGCTCTGATGCTATTTGAAATATATTTTTTAATAAATCTTTTAATTCATTAGCATTTTCTTTAACACGATCTTTA
>CENN01017879.1_pt1 | contig 10545 bp, 7 predicted proteins | sample 530151 | NCBI WGS metagenome assembly CENN01 (sample SAMEA2591084, study PRJEB7988) | marine metagenome | isolation source: saline water (ENVO:00002010), including
CCAAAACATTTAACACCATAATATGAATAAGTGAAAAGTGTAGATATTCCAAATATTGAAATCATAATTATTAAAATATAATCCCCAAAACCAAAGAATAATCTCCTAAATGCTTCTAAAGAAAGAACAATTCCATTTAAATCACTTTCAAGATAAGCCCCACTTATAATTATAATTAATCCAGTTATTGTACATACTAGAATTGTATCCAAAATAGGGCCTAGCATTCCAACTAATCCCTCATCCGTTCCATGTCTTGTAGAAGACTGCCCATGGTAAATAGGAGCTAAACCTACACCACTCTCACTTGAGAAAACAGCTCTACGAATACCAATTAAGACAAGGCCCCAGAAGCCACCTTGAACCATTGTATTAAAATTAAATGCTTCACTAAAAATTAATAAAAAAGTAGAAGGAACAACACTTGCATTAGACACTAAAATAAAAAACCCTAAAATGAAGTATAGGATTACCATAATTGGAACTAACCCTGAAGTTACACGTACAATAGATTTAAGCCCTCCAAAGATTACGATCGAAGTTAATATTGTAAAAATAACACCAATTACTAGCTTCCAATTACTATTGCCAATATCAAAAATAGCATTTGGGTTTAGAACATCTATGTATGATTGAGTCAATTGATTTGCGGTAAATGCAGGGAGTACTCCTACCAATCCTGCAATCGAAAACCATATTGCTAGAGGTTTACCCCACTTTTTTATTCCTAAAGTCATATAATACATCGGTCCGCCTAAATATTCTCCATTCTCATCTTTTTCTCTTAAACTAACAGCCAGTGAGCAGGAAAAAAATTTAATTGTAGCACCGATAAGGGCAGTAACCCACATCCAAACAAGTACACCTGGACCCCCTTGATGAATTGCAATTGATACACCCGAAATGTTTCCGAGACCAACTGTAGCAGCAAGGACAGCCGATAAAGCTTGAAATCTTGAAATACCTACAGCTGAATTATCATTTTTTAAGAGTAGCTTGAATCCCTGACTAATTTTTCTTAAAGGGTTTGCCTTCGAAATAAGTGTTAAATAAATTCCACCACCAATTATAAGGAATAGCATTAACCAATTTAATGGAACAATAATCTGGTTTATATAATCCTCAATTATATCAAATAATTCAAGCATATCGTAAATTAATCATTAAATTTTGAAAAGAATACTTTCTTTTTTAAATTATAGTAAAATAAATAATTATGCAATCTAGACGTGAGTGGTTCAAGTCTTCCATAGGTTTAGGTGGGTTAATGATAACACCATCTATTCTAACCGCTGAGGAGATTAAAAAATATAATCCGAGACCTTTATCTGATATAGTTAAACTGAGCTCAAATGAAAATCCATACGGCCCATCAGAGAGAGTAAGAAATGCAATTATCGATTCATTTGAAGATGCATGTCGATACCCATATGAATATATCCTAAAGCTTCAGAACATACTAGCAAAAAAACATAATGTTAGTCCTGAAAGTATTGTAATTACAGGAGGGTCTAATGAGGCTTTGAGGGTTACGGGATTGGCAGTTGCAGACCAAGGAGGAGAGATCGTTGCTGGTCAGCCAACATATCTTGCTCTAATGAGCTATGCAGAAGCATGGGGTGGAAAAATAAATTGGGTTCCAGTTGACTCAAATAAAGGGTATGATTTGGGTGAAATAGAAAAAAACATAAATGGTAAAACTAAAATGGTTTTCATTGCAAATCCAAATAATCCAACAGGCACATTACTTGAAAGATCATCCCTAAGTAATTTTTGTAAAAGTGCCTCAGAAAAAACATTAGTATTCTGTGACGAGGCATACTATGACTATATTAATGAACCGGATTATCCTTCAATGGATTACTTAGTTAGACAAGGAAAAGATATCATTATCTCTAGAACATTTTCAAAAGTTTTTGGAATGGCTGGATTAAGAATTGGCTACATGGTTTTAAAGCCTGAATTAGCAGATAAATTATTTGGAGAATATTCTCCATATGGAAGAAACAAAATTATGGCACAAACAAATGTTCTAGCTGTAGCAGCTGCCATAGAAGCGCTAAAGGATAAAGACTTTTATGCTTTTTCATTAAGAAAGGCTAATGAGGAAAAGGACAAGATATATAAATTATTAGACTACTTAGGGCTTAAATATGTTGAGTCTAGCACTAATTTTGTCTTTTTTGAATCTAAAAAACACATTGATGAATTATCAAAAAAAATGCTTGCCAAGGGTGTTAGAATAGGAAGACCATTTCCTCCCTTTTACGATTGGTGTAGAATTAGTACTGGAACAAGTCAAGAGGTAGACAGGTTTGTAAGTGCAATGCTAGATGTTTATAGCTAGTTTTTATAAATTATATAGGTAGCCTTAACACCTGTAGCTAGATTCCATCTATTTGTTCCAACAAGTTTACCTTGGTCATCATATACAATAATCTCTGCTGTATTTGGACCTGAACTCCCTTGGTTTAAGGCAACAAAATCAACTACATTAAACCCACTCTTCAGATCCAGTTTAAAACCCTTTGCCTTTTCCGTTAATAATATTGCAGGCATTACAACACTCTCATTTACTTCTACTTTAATTAAATCTCCATCAGGGTACTCATGATCTCGGAGTATAATATTTACATATTCTCCATCATTTCTGATCTCACCAAGGAATTGATCAACTTTAAATTTATTAATATTCTTATTGGATTCAGTCTCTTTCTTATTAAGTCTGGACAGATATAAATCATTGGAATTAATAAACCTTTCAGGTTTCTTTTCTTTTACATTTGCATCTGGAAAAAAGTTTTTCTTGTTTTTATCTTCTAGTTTTTTTAAAAACGGATTCTCTTTTTTTTCTAGATTTAAAAGTGATTTTTCAGATTCAGAGCTTGAAGAGAAAAAAGAAGATCCTGATGAGTTATTTGAGTTTTCTTGAGAATAACTAAACCCAACAATCAACATTGAAAGCATTAAAAAAACTATATATTTATTATATTGAATCAACCTAATAATTTTACACTAAGATAAACCTTTAACATGCAATTAGAAAACATAGATTGGCTAATAATCTCATCCTTCTTTATAATATCATTAGTAATAGGAGTTGTAGTTTCAAAAAAGTCTGGTAAAGATGTTACAGAATTTTTCCTTTCTGGTAGAAAGATGCCTTGGTGGCTGCTTGGAATATCAATGGTTGCCACTACGTTTTCAGCTGATACACCAAATTTAGTTACAGACATAGTAAGAACTAATGGAGTGGCTGGTAATTGGGTGTGGTGGGCCTTCTTGCTTACAGGAATGTTAACAGTTTTTGTTTATGCTAAACTTTGGAGAAGGTCAAAGGTGCTGACTGATCTAGAGTTTTATGAGCTAAGATATAGCGGAAAAGGAGCAGCCTTTTTAAGAGGCTTTAGAGCATTCTATCTCGGTGCAGTTTTCAATACACTTATTATGGCGAGTGTATGTCTTGCTGGAATTAAAATTGGTGGAGCGCTATTAGGCTTAAGCCCAGTTGAAACTCTACTTATTTCATGTGCAATTACCGTGCTTTATAGTTCAATTGGTGGTCTACGGGGAATTATAATAACAGATTTCTTTCAATTTATTTTGGCTATGGTTGCAACTTTTTGGGCTGCTTATGAGATTGTTTCTATTCCTCAAATTCAGGGATTGACTAATCTTCTTAATCATCCAGATGTTATTCCAAAGTTGAGCCTGATTCCAGATATAGCAGATACAGATTTATTTATTGCAGTATTTATAATTCCACTTGCAGTTCAATGGTGGGCTGTTTGGTATCCAGGAGCAGAACCAGGTGGGGGAGGATATGTTGCTCAAAGAATGTTATCTGCTAAAGATGAAAAAAATGCAATATGGGCTACACTGCTTTTTAACTTCATGCACTATGCTGTAAGACCATGGCCTTGGATCTTAATTGCGCTAGCATCTATTGTTGTCTTTCCTGATTTAGAATCCCTTCAAGTAGCTTTTCCTAATACTATTGTTGGAAATGATCTTGCATACCCAGCTATGATTTCTTTTCTTCCATCTGGTTTGTTAGGTCTTTTAGTCGCATCATTAATTGCAGCTTTTATGTCAACCATATCAACACATTTAAACTGGGGTTCATCATATTTAGTACATGATTTTTATAGAAGATTTTTTGTCACAGATAAATCAGAGAAGCATTATGTATTTATTGGTAGAGTCTTCACAGTTTTATTAATGATAATATCCGCTTTTTTTGCTCTGTATCTTAATAACTCACTTCAAGCATTTGGAATAATTCTTCAAATTGGAGCTGGTACAGGTTTAATATTTATTTTAAGATGGTTCTGGTATAGAATAAATGTATACAGCGAATTAACAGCAATGATAGTGTCATTTTTAGTTGCTCTTGCTTTTGAATTTATAATACCTAACAATTTTTCAGTTGAAGAAAAGCTTATTATTGGTGTTACAATAACAACTATTTCATGGTTAATTGTTACAATGGTCACCCCACCATCAAACATAGAAACGCTTCAAAATTTTTATAAAAAAATACAACCTGGAGGTCCTGGATGGCAAAAAATAGTCAATGAATCTGAGGATAATGGTATAATTATTACTGGTAAAAAAGAAAAATGGGATGTTCCTAGTGGAATTTTATGTATGGTTTTTGGAAGCATATCTGTCTATAGCATTCTTTTTGGTATAGGTTATATTTTATATTCAAAAATTACACTAGGCATAGTTTTTATTGTGATATCTACCTTATCAGTTGCCCTTCTCATGAAATTCTGGAAACGACTTTCTACAGAAGATAATTAACCAAGAAGCAGACCAACAAAAGTCGCAGATAACAACGAGACAAGTGTTCCAGCTATCATAGCTTTAAATCCTAATTCAGTTAATAATTTTGATTTCCCTGGGGCTAGTATTCCTATTCCCCCTATTTGAATTCCAATTGAAGCAAAGTTTGCAAACCCACATAGCATAATAGTTGCCATAATTACAGACTTTTGATAGGTTAGATGCACAGTGCTTGTTATATCTTTTAAACTAGCTAATTCAATATATGCAACAAACTCACTTGCAGCCAGTTTTACACCCAAAAGCTGTCCCATAAGAGTTATGTCCTCTCTGGCAATACCAATTAACCACATTATAGGAGCAAATAAATACCCTAATATTAATTCAAGTGAAAAAGAATCATAGACTGTGTTTTTTTCAATCCATACATTTAAGCCAAAGACTTCAGCTAATTGAAAGAAAATACCGTTGATAAGTGCAATAAGAGCAAGAAACACAAGCAGCATTGCACCGACATTAACAGCCATTTTAATCCCGTCTCTTGTTCCGTTTGTTATTGCTGACAGTAAATTTGTTCCAGTAACCTCATTACTGATCTCAATCTCTTTATTAACCTCCTCAGTTTGAGGAAACATTATTTTTGAAATAACAATTGCACCAGGAGCTGCCATTACAGATGCAATAATTAAGTTTTTAGCTACTTCTATTCTTTGAGCAGGATCATCCCCTCCTAGAAATCCAATGTATGCGGCTAGAACGCTCCCTGCTACAGTTGCCATTCCCCCTGTCATTAAAAGAAAATATTCTGATCTATTCATTTTATCAAGGTAACCCTTAACTAAAAGAGGAGCTTCAGTTTGTCCTAAAAAAATATTACCAGCTACTGCTAAACTTTCTTGACCAGATATATTTAAGAGCTTTGTGAGCATCCATGCTAGAGCAGATACTATTCTTTGAATAATACGATAGTAATATAGTACTGATGTCAAAGCAGAAAAGAAAATAATAACAGGTAGAACTTGAAATATAAATATCTCACCATATTTAGAGGAGTCTGCTAGCTCACCAAAAAGAATTCTGGAACCTTGATTTGTATATGTTACGATTGCCAGAAAACCTTGACCGATTTTTTCAAAAATCATTCTAACAAAATCAACTTTTAGAACCGCAATAGCTATAACAAACTGACTTGAAATACCAATTATAATTGTTTTCCAATCAATTTTCCTTTTATTATTACTAAGTAAAAATGCAATCAAAATAATGGAGCTTAAGCCTATTACCCCCCTTATGATTGACATGATTGAAATTCCTTCGTGTGGAATCAATTCCATTAAAAAAGTTTTACTAAAAATAATAAATATTATTAGCTTTGAGTTGAATTTTACCTTGTATATGAAAACCTACTTAAATTCAGTCTCATTTGTTCTGTTTCTATTAATCTCATGTAGTGGATCTAAATCTGATGTCAATGATTCTTATTTGTCAGGTATTGTAAATCAAAACACAAACTTAAATCAAGAGAGCGGTAATACTCAAGGAAATAACTCTTCTGATCAAACAACTCTTAGTTATTCTTTTGGAAACGAGCTAATTTGGAGTGATGAATTTGATGAAGATTCATCATTTGGAGTCCCGGCTGTTTCTTCAGATAAATGGAATATTGAAACAGTTGCACCAGATAATGGTAGTTGGTATAATGGAGAGTTACAATATTACACAGATAAACAAGATAATATTAAAGTTGAAGATGGCCTTTTGAAAATTACAGCAAAAAGAGAGGACTTTCAAGGTAAATTATATACTTCTGCAAGAATAAATACACAAGATAAATTTGAGTTTACATACGGCCGAGTTGAGATGAAAGCAAAACTTCCTAATTGGGAGGGAATGTGGCCGGCATTTTGGATGCTTGGTGCAAATATTGATGAAGTTAATTGGCCTAATTGTGGAGAGTTAGATATATTAGAACATGGAGATTATGTAAAAGATAGTACTATTAATGATCCAGGACTGATTTCTTCATCAGTTCATTATGGCCCTCAAGATTACACGAGACAGGCTACATATGTTCCAGATAAAATCTTTTTTGATACTGGCCAAGAAAGGTTTATTAGAGCTGAAAAAATAATTGATAATCCATTTGAGGAATTTCATACATATTCAATCCAATGGGAACCTGATAAAATTCAATTTTTTATTGATGAAGAAATGTATTTTGAATATCCAATGCAATCTCAACATTCACCATTTGACAAACCATTTTTCTTATTATTAAACCTTGCTGTCGGTGGACATTGGACTGACGGTTATGTAGCTCCAGGTCTTACTAATGCAACTTATAAAATTGACTATGTTAGGGTATATCAGTAAAGTATTTTTATTAGCTCCATTTTTTATTTTTGGAAATTTCCAAGACTCCATTCAAATTATAGATCTTGAAAATGTAGTTGTTAAATCAACTAGAATTAACACTACTCAAAAACAAGCGCCTTTATCAGTTACTTTTAAAAGTTTCATTGAGGATAGAAACTTTAGTTCTCAGTCTTCATTTTCTGATTTTATTAAAAACACACCAGGTGTGTTTACAACTTCATCCAATAATTTCTCCCAAGATATGAGGATCTCAATAAGAGGTTTTGGTGCAAGATCTGCTTTTGGAATAAGAGGAATTAAGCTAATAGTTGATGGTATCCCAGAGACAACTCCAGATGGCCAAAGTCAATTGGATAACCTTCCTCTAGGGTTAATTTCAAATATTGAAATATTAAGAGGTCCAAATGCAAATTTATATGGTAATTCTTCAGGTGGAGTAATAAGCATCAATACTTTAACAAACCCTAATGATAAAGTTTATAGAACATCAGGAATCTTTGGTGCATATCAATATCAATCAATTCAAAGAACAAGGGTTTTGAACTGGAAAAACTCTAACCTAATAATTCATTATGATAAAAGAAAATCAAATGGGTATAGAGATCAAAGTAATTATAAAACTTCAATATTGAATCTTAAATATATTAATGAGTTAGATCAGGATAATAAGATTGTTTGGCAAATAAACTATACTGATAGTCCATATGCTTATGATTCAGGTGGTTTAAAGCTAAGTGAAGTGGAAGAGAATAGAAGACAAGCCAGAAAAAATAATATTGATTATGATACATATGAAAAGGTAAAGCATTTAAAAACAGGTATATCATGGAATTATAAGAAAAATGATAATTCCTTTTTTGATAGCTATTTCTTTTATCAAAAAAGAGATTTCTACTCGAAATTACCTTTTAATTTTGGAGGGGTCATATCAATAGATAGAGATTATTATGGACTTGGAACAAAATTTACAAGAAATAAAAAACTTGAGAATAGAAACAACACTTTTGTCATGGGTCTTGACCATTTGAGTCAGTCAGATGATAGAAAAAGATTTAAAAATAACTTTGGACTAAAAGGAGATAAAACTCTGAGTCAAATGGAAAACTTTGATACAACAGGTATCTATCTTGTCAGTCAAACTAATTTCAATACAGGACTTCTTTTTAGATATGGGATTAGATATGATATAAATTCTATTGGTATTGACTCAAATAATAAGGTCAATCTCGATAAGATTAACCCTTCTCTAGGACTATCATATGCAATTAATTCATCGGATAATATTTTCTTCTCCTTTGGAACAAGCTTTGAAACACCAACCTTGAATGAGCTATCAAATAACCCTGATGGAACGGGTTTCAATAAAGATTTAAAATCCAACAATGCCATAAACTATGAGTTTGGATGGAGAAAATCACTATCAAATATAGCTTTTGAAGCAGTGGCCTATATTACAAATTCAGATAATGAAATTTTACCTTACGAAATTGAACTATTTCCAGGTAAAAACTTTTACAGAAATGTGGGATCAACATTAAGACAAGGGATTGAGCTAAGTTCTTCGATTTCTTTTAAAGGCGGTATGTTTAATCTTAACTACACATTAAGTAAAAATAGATTTAAGGATTTTACTTTAGATGGCAATGACCTCTCAGAAAACTTAATTCCTGGTATTCCAAGTCAAATGCTAGATTTGGAAGTACTATTTAAATTGTCCAAAAAAAGTAGGTTAATACTATCTAATCGTTTAATAGGAGAGAGGTATGCTGATAATCTTAATGAAACTCTTGTTGGTTCATATAACATTTTTAATGTTAAATATTCAAAAGAGATTTTTAAACAAAGTGAGTTTTCTCTGGGGGTTAACAATCTTTTTAATGAAGAATTCTATGATAACATAAGGATAAATGCCTTCGGAAAAAGATATTATGAGCCAGCTCCAAAAAGAAATTTTTATTTTGGTATTAATTTTTCATTTTGATTAGAATATTAAAATTTTTATCGATTTTGTTATTTACTACAACTATATATACTCAGTCAGAGTATATCTATGTTCTTGGAAATACTCAGGATGCTGGTATGCCCCACATTGGATGTAAGCACAAGTTTTGCCTAGATAATTTTACTAAATACGAGGAGTTCTATGTAACATCAATTGCTGTTATTAATTCAGATCTGAAAAAATATATTCTTTTTGAAGCAACACCAGATATTACATATCAGTTAAACCACATTAAGAATAATATCTTTCAAGAATTTTTACTTCCGGAAGCTATTTATATTACTCACGCCCATATTGGACACTATACTGGACTAATGTATTTTGGTAGAGAAGCATTAGGCTCAAAAAACCTTTTGGTTAAGGTTCTTCCTAAAATGAGTAATTTTTTAAAAACAAATGGTCCATGGAGTCAATTAGTTACCTTAAACAATATTCAAATTCAAAATACAAAATTTGATGAAAGCAGTTCAGAGTTGAGCAATATAGACGTAACTCCAATTCAAGTTCCTCATCGAGATGAGTATTCTGAGACTGCAGGTTATATCATAAAGGGGAAAAACAAAAAAGCTCTATTTATCCCAGATATAGATAAATGGGAGAAATGGGATAAAAATCTGAAGGATATAGTTATGGATTTTGATTATTTATTATTAGATGCTACTTTCTACAATTCAAAGGAAATAAGTAGAGATATCAGTGAAATCCCCCACCCATTAGTCTCTGAGACTATGAGTCTTCTAAATAGTTTAAGCAAGGAAAATAAGAGTAAGATTCACTTTATCCATATGAATCATACTAATTCAATGCTGAACCCAAATAGTGATTTATCAAAATCAATTATTAACAAAGGCTATAATATTGCAAGACTTGGGCAAAAGCTTTATTTATGAAACTTAAGATTGAAGCTTAGTTGCTATTTCTTGAACCTCATCAAGAACTCTGAGTAGGTTTCCACCCCACAACTTTGCTATTTCTGATTCGCTGTAACCTCTCTCTCTTAAAGCAGAAGTAACATTCATGGTCTCAGAAGCGTCTTCCCAACCTACAATTCCTCCTCCTCCGTCAAAATCAGAGCTTATACCAACATGGTCGATTCCAATCTTCTCTACCATATAATCTATATGATCCATAAAATCATCCATATTCGCAGGCGGATCTTCACGATCAGTTAAAAAGAAATCTAGAGCAGTAGTTTGCACAACCCCACCATTTTCCTTAATCCAGTTAAGCTGCTCGTCATCAACATTTCTTGGATGGTCTCTAAGTGCGCGAGCAGAGGAGTGAGATGCAATTATAGGTGCTTTACTTAATTCAGTCATTTGTCTTATGGCTTCTTTAGATGGGTGAGATATATCAATCATTATTCCGTAGTAGTT
>CENN01029326.1_pt1 | contig 10364 bp, 10 predicted proteins | sample 530151 | NCBI WGS metagenome assembly CENN01 (sample SAMEA2591084, study PRJEB7988) | marine metagenome | isolation source: saline water (ENVO:00002010), including
GGAAAGAAATATTGGACTTAGCTATCGATAGATTAACTAAAACTTTTTTATGAGTTTTTAGTTTACTTGTTAAGCTATATTTTATAGAAGAAACCATTGATCAGTTGCATTAGAAGAAAAAGGGATAAAAATGAGTTTTTTAATACAGCCACCTATTCCTGAAAGATTAAATAGATGTCAGCTATTTGGCCCAGGTTCTAGACCAGAGCTTTTTGAAAAAATGGCCTCCTCTCAGGCTGATGTTATTAACCTTGATTTGGAAGATAGTGTAGCGCCTCCAAGTAAGGTTGAAGCAAGACAAAATATTTCTAAGGCTATAAATGATGTAGACTGGGCTGACAAAACTCTATCAGTTCGTATAAATGGATTGGATACGGAGTATTGGGTTGACGATATTTTATCCTTAGTCGACAATTCAAATGAGAGATTAGATTGCATCATGATACCAAAGGTAGGTAATTCCAGTGATATCTATGCTGTAGATGCGCTTGTTACTGCTTTGGAAAAAAAGAACAAGCGAAAAAAAAGTTTAGATTTTGAGATAATTATTGAAACAGCTGCGGGACTGGAAAATATAAATGAAATTGCATTAGCAAGCGATCGTCTAGTCGCAATGAGTTTTGGCGTTGCAGACTATGCGGCCTCAATGGGAATGCAAACTACAAATATTGGTGGAACTCAAGAGGGATACTACACAAACACCGAAAATGGTCAAAGGCTCTTAATGGATCCTTGGCACCATCCTATCGTTGCAATGATTGCCGCTTGTAGGGCCAATGGGATCCTTCCAGTAGACGGCCCCTTTGGGGATATCTCAGATCATGAAAACTATGTAGCTCAAGCTAAAAGATCTGCCACTCTCGGAATGGCCGGGAAGTGGGCAATCCACCCCTCACAAGTTAAGCTCGCGAACGAAGTATTCACCCCGTCTGAACAGGCAATAGAGAATGCAAAAGGAATTATCAGCGCAATGGAGGCTGCGGAAGCCGAAGGAGCTGGAGCTGCAGTTTTTAAAGGAAAATTAATTGATATAGCTTCGATTAAACAAGCAAAGGTACTCATTGATCAACATAACAAAATAAAAAATATAAGTGAATGACTGTTTATTTAGATTTTGAGAAAGATCTTGCGGAAGTTCAAAGCAAGATTGCAGATCTTGAGAGTTTACCTGATAGCTCAAACAGTGAGAATATAAAGAATGAGATAGAGCTTTTAAAGAGCAGAAATAATGACATTCTTAGAGATCTTTATGCTGAGATGAGCCCTTGGCGTAAATGCCAAGTGGCACGGCATCCTGATAGACCACATACCACAGACTATATCAATCATATAATAGGTGAATATACGCCCTTGAGTGGGGACCGGAATTTTGCAGAGGACTTAGCTATAGTTGGCGGTCTAGGTCGATTAGGGGATACTCCCGTAGTGGTATTAGGGCACGAGAAAGGTAACTCTACTGAAAGTAGGTTGCAGCGAAATTTTGGGATGGCTCGACCGGAAGGATACCGAAAAGCTGCTCGTCTTATGAAGTTAGCTGATAAGTTTGATCTTCCAATAATAACATTTATTGATACCCCAGGAGCATATCCCGGAAAGGGTGCTGAAGAGAGAGGTCAAGCAGAAGCTATAGCTAGGTCAACTCAAACCTGCTTAGAAGTGTCTGTGCCCATCATATCAATTATTATTGGCGAAGGAGGCTCTGGTGGAGCAATTGCAATGGCTTCCGCAAATACCCTGATAATGCTAGAACATTCCATTTATTCGGTGATTTCTCCAGAGGGGTGTGCTTCTATTCTATGGAAAAATTCTGATAAAATGAGAGAAGCAGCCGATGCATTAAAGTTAACTGCTCAGCATCTTAAAGAAATAGGTGTTGTTGACAGAGTAGTTAAGGAACCCCTAGGAGGAGCTCACAGGGACAAAAAGAAATCTATAGAAGAAGTAAAGAAAGTGTTAATTGAAGAGATCAAAGCTTTCAAGAAAATAGATAGACAGAAAATAAAAAAGCTTCGATCAGAGAAGTACATAAACATGGGTTCTTTGTCTAACCTTTAACAAACTCTTCTTTATATAGTTTTTGAGAATCCTTCTCTATCTTATTTCTTATATAATTTAGGTTCTTAGCCGATTTTTTTGAATAGTGGATTTTCTCTAAAAAGTGTATCGTTGCAATAGAATTTTCTTTGAATTTTCCAGTTTTTGACCACGCTACTCCTGCGTTTGTTGACACTAAATAAAGAGGACGATTTAGACTGGAAAATAATATCAAAACACCCCTCTTATATTCTACTTCTTGCCCGGGTATCGTTCTTGTTCCCTCTGGGTAAATTACTAATTGACCAGACTGATTTTTAGACTCCTTGCCAATTGCGTCTTTTAAAGCATACCGACTTTTTGTCTTATCATTTCTTTTAACATTTACGCATCCAATTTTTCTTGCGTATGTAGAGAGAACTGGGACCCAAGATAGTTCAGATTTCATTATAAATTTTGGTTCTGGTAAAACCTTTAACAAAATCAAAACATCTAAAAAAGATTGGTGTTTAGAGCACACTATTGATGCACTATTATCTGGTAGAACACCTTTTACTAAAATTTTAATATTGAAAACTTTTTTTAGGATCCAAAATACTAAGTTGCAGTATAATTTTATCACCTTTAAGCAGTTTTTTTTAGAAGTACCAGCGTAAGGCCATAGGAGTATTCCAATAATTACTAAAAGGGCATAAATTATAAAGCCGGCGCCAATATTCTTTAATTTACCCCACATTAATCGAACTTTCTTACTAATAAGTCAAAATTTTATTTCAAAATTTATACTTTCACTTTATTATCACAGACTGTTGATAAGAAAAATATATTATATTTATGCACGTTTTCTGCCCTGATTGTAATGCTGAATACAAAGTAAATGAGAGATCGTCTCTAACCAAGACTGTCAAGTTTGTGTGTGTTGAATGCGGAAAAACTTGGGTAGACAGGTTTGAAAAGCTTGAAAAAGCAAAAGTAATACGGGCATCATTAGAACCCATTGGCGATGATGTGATTGAGAGCAAAAACGGAGAATTGGTAGCAGTAGAGCTCAACTCTTTGGCTTTAGAAGAAGTTCAAAATAGTTTTGGCGATCCAAAAAATTCGAGTGAATCAAAAGATAATAAGACTGAAGGCAATTATAATTTTCAGTTTGAGACAAGCGATGTCATGAATGAGCTTGAGAACGAAGGTCCTTCGAAATCCTTTCCAAAAATTAAAGATAAAATTGAGAGCCATGGTGACAACCAAATCGAGGAGCGCGATGCAAAGGAAATAGCGATTGAGAAAAGGCTAAAGGAGTCATCTGAACTATTAAAAAAAGCTAAGCAACCTCATATCGAAAATAAAGAGCCACCTCAAAAGAAGAATAGATCTAAAAGCCGGACGATTTTAGTGACTTTATCAATCTTGTTGGTAGCTAGTTTTTTTACCTACAATCTCTTTATTTTGTTTCTTAATGAAATACTTAAAGACTTTCCATTTGCACAAGAGATCTTGTCTCAAATAAGTTTTTACGGTACCCTTATCAACGATACCTTCGTAGCAATTTTAGAAAGGATAATGAATTTTATTCCCAAGTTGGTATAGCTTCTTTGTCAAATATTTCATCATAAGTGGGTCTAGTTCTGACAATTTCAAAACGTTTTTTATAAATCATAACTTCTGGAACCAAAGGCCTTGTATTATACTCAGAAGATAAAACTGCTCCATATGCTCCAACATCCAAAAAGGCAAAAAAGTCTCCTTCTTCCGCTTTTTCTACAAGATAATTTTTAAGGAAAGTATCGGTTGTTTCACAAACTGGTCCCACAACGTCATATACCTCTTCGCCTCTCTTTTTTTTAGATAACGGTATCAACCTGTGCGTTGCACCGTATAATGCCGTGCGAGAAAAGTCATTCATACCAGCGTCAGTAACAAGAAAACTTTTATTTTGAGACATCTTACTATGTAGAACCTTAGTGACCAAAATACCTGAATTGCCGACAATATACCTACCTGGTTCAAAAATAATTCTACAAGACAAGTTTCCTAATATCCGCTTTACCAAACCGCCATATTCTTGCAAGTCAGGTTCAAGATCATCATCTGTATATTTGATGCCTAAGCCCCCACCGATATCAATATTTTCTAATTCAATATTGATATTCTTAAGCTCATAAATAAGCTTTTCTAAGTGTTCAAACGTCTGCCGGAAAGCATTTAAGTCGCTTATCTGGCTACCTATATGTACATCAATACCTACAATTTTTATTTTTTCTAGTTTGCTGGCATACTGGTAAATTTCTACGGCATCAGAAATTGGAATGCCAAATTTATTATCCGCTTTACCAGTCGAAATATTTTCATGCGTTCCCGCATCGATATCAGGATTTACTCTAAAAGCAATTGGTGCCTCCTTGTTGAGACTACTTGCTATTTTATTAATCATTTCTAATTCAGACACACTTTCAATATTAAATTGTAATAAGGACGATTTAAGTATTTCTGCAATTTCAAAATCCTGTTTCCCTACACCAGAGAATACAATTTTTCTAGGGTCGATACCTGCTATTAATGCCCTTTTGTATTCTCCGAGTGAGACAACATCAGCTCCGCCTCCAAGTTTTGCAATTGTTTCCAGAACGGAAAGGTTTGAATTAGCTTTTACTGAATAACATATCATACTATCCAATCCTTCTAATGACCTTTTAAACCGACCAAAATTTTCTTCGATAACAGTTCGGGAGTAGACATAGAATGGCGTTCTTAAACTATTTGTTATCTCGCTCACCGCTACGTCTTCTACAAAAAGCTGATCCTGTTTATAAGAAATATTTTTATTCATCTTTAAATTGGTTGGTTTTTTCAGTTAAAAATGGTGATGATTTTACACCACAGCCAGTCACGCAAAGGCAAGTTATTATTATTACAAGATAAAATATAAAATTAGGCATTTAATTTTCTCTTCCAAAACCTTATTTGTCTCTTTATTTCTCTCAATGCTGTTCCTCCAAAACTATTTTTAGATTCAATAGATTTTTCAGGAGATAAAATTTTAAACACATTTTTATTTATCTTTGGCTCAACTTTTGTAAGATCACTTAAGTTTAATTCGTTCAGTTTGATATTTTTTTTAGCCGCTATTTCCACAATCTTGCCAGTCAAAGAGTGGGCATCTCTAAATGGTATTCCTAAATCTCTGACAAACCAATCTGCCAAGTCAGTTGCCGTAGAAAATCCATTTGATGCTGCATTATACATGTTTTCCTTTTTGATTTTCATATTCTCTATAAGTTCCTGAGATATTTTTATTACAAGTATTAAAGTGTCAAAAACATCAAAAACAGCCTCCTTATCCTCTTGCATATCTTTAGCGTAAGCCAAAGGAAGACCCTTCATTACGGTGAGGAGCGATAGTAGCGCACCATTGACCCTACCCGTCTTAGCTCTAATAAGCTCTGCGGCATCGGGGTTTTTCTTCTGTGGCATAATAGAAGAACCAGTTACTAAAGAGTCAGGTAACGATATAAAGTCAAATTCTATAGATCCCCATAGTATGAATTCTTCGGCTAATCTACTAAAGTGAACCATAGAAATAGCAGAATCAGACATAAATTCTAAAACAAAATCTCTATCGGATACAGCATCCATGCTATTCCTCATAGGATACCTAAATCCAAGGCTTTTTGCTGTGTGAAACCTATCAATTGGGAAAGAAGTTCCCGCCAAAGCAGCGGCACCCAGAGGGCATTCATTCAATCTTTCCTTAGTTTGCTTAAATCGCTCTAAATCTCTGCCGAACATTTCTATATATGCTAGTAGGTGATGACTAAATCTTACAGGCTGGGCAACTTGCAAGTGAGTGTAGCCTGGAGAAACTATTTCAATATTTTTTTCTGCCTTTTTAAGAAAGCTTACCTGAAGTTTAGATAGCTCAGCCTCTATCTCTTCAATCGCTTTTCTTATCCAAAGTCTAAAATCAGTAACTACTTGATCATTCCTAGACCGAGCAGTATGTATACGACCTGCCTCCGGTCCAATGATTTCGCCTAACCTCGCCTCGATATTCATATGAATGTCCTCTAAGCCGCTATTAAAAATAAAATCACCTGAGATTAGCTCTTTCTCTATTTTTTTTAACCCGTACAATATTTCGTTTTTTGTCTTTTTGGTAATGATACCTGTTTTAGCAAGCATCTCAACATGAGCCTTTGACCCTAAAATATCCTCAAAAGCTAGTCTTTTATCAATATCTATTGAAGAGTTTATTTTTGTGAGTAGATCAGTCGATTTTTCAGAGAACCTCCCACCCCACATTTTATTTGATTTTTTCTTATTAGACATTTTAAGCTCCACTACTACATCTCAAATATGGATACGATGATATTGCTAAAACTAGGGCCTTTACTACTGATCGTAAATCTTTTTTTTTCGTCTTTAGCAGTTGCTGAGAGTAACTACGAAGATAAGACTAAAGATATTATAGAGGGAGAACTAAGAAAATTTATTTTTTCAGATGGCACTAAAACACTACCGAACCCTGTGGTTCTAGACATGGATGAAAATGTCGTTGAGATTGGTTCTAACGACGATATTTTGGTTATAAACTTTTGGGCTACTTGGTGCGCTCCTTGTAAAAAGGAGATGCCCTCACTTAATAATCTCGCAGAAAATATGAAATATGACGACGTGAGAATAATTACAGTAGCATCAGGAAGGAATTCAAAAGAAGCAATCGAATCTTTTTTTAGTGATAATGATTTAGTGAACCTTAACAAGTTTCGAGATCCAAGAGGAAAAATAGCCATGAGCTATGGAGTGACAGCCCTGCCAACAACAGTGGTGATTGATCCTTCTGGAAAAGAGATCGGGCGCATCATAGGAGATATTGATTGGAATACTGAAAATATTCGCGCATTTTTTAGAAACTTACTAAAAACCAGTTAAGATCGTTCAAATGAAAAAATAAAAACGTTCTTTATGAATGAGGCTCTCTGAATTTGTTAAAAGCAGGGTGTTTGTCTTGACTATTAAAACATTTAAATCTAAACGGACTATACTTAACAAAAATTTAACAGGAGTATAAACATGAGAGTAGCGCTCATAACCGGTGGAACCAGAGGAATAGGTGCTGCCATTTCAATTAAACTAAAAAAAGCGGGCTACAAAGTTGCGGCTGTTTACGCAGGTAACGAAGAGGCGGCCGCCAAATTTTCTACAGAGAATAAGATAGATGTATTCAAATGGTCTATTGGCAATTATGAGGAGTGTGTTGCTGGTATAAAAACTGTCGAAGACAAACTCGGGCCCATAGATGTTTTAGTCAATAATGCTGGAATTACAAGAGATGGCATGTTTCACAAAATGACACAAGATCATTGGCGTGATGTAATCAACGTCAATCTTAATGGTCTCTTTAACATGACACACCCCGTTTGGGACGGAATGAGAGCTAGAGAGTTTGGTAGAGTTGTAAATATTTCTTCAATAAATGGACAGAAGGGGCAATTAGGACAAGCAAATTACTCTGCTGCAAAAGCTGGAGAGCTAGGTTTTACGAAATCCTTGGCCCTTGAGGGAGCAAGAAAAGGCATCACGGTAAACGCTATTTGTCCTGGATATATAAATACAGATATGGTTAAGGCAATGAGTGAAAAAGCCATTGAAGCCACTGAAAACCAAATCCCTGTAGGACATTTGGGAGAGCCTGAAGACATTGCTCGATGTGTAAAATTTCTGGTTGCTGATGAATCTACTTTCATCACGGGCTCGACGATAACCGCCAATGGCGGACACTATTTAATTTAACAGAAGAGGATAACCTGAACGAAGAATTTTATTTAACTCTTCTTCATAAACCACTTTTCCTGACACTGAATCCCTTTTGTGTACTGTTTTGGGAGCTAACAGTGTAAAGGCAGCGCTGCTGGTTTTAGTTGCCTGAACAATGATCGTTTTTGGGCTTGTGTCTTTAAAAGAACTTATGGGCTGAACAGTTATTTGGCCAAAGTGACTGCCAAGGCACTCGATTATCTCTGGCAGCCTCTCTACTCTTTGAATAATCGTAATTTTACCTTTAGGTTTACACCTTTTCCTTGCTACTGAAAACCACTCCGATAATGGTACAGTTTCAACTTTAGCTTGATTTGAACTTGGTATGGGAGCCTTCTTGACGACATTCTTTTTAAAATATGGAGGATTCATGAAAATGTGATCAAATGACAAATATCTTAGCTCGCTTACACTGGACGCTATATCACTATTGAATATCTTAGCTGTAAAATTATTAAGACTTATATTCCTTCGACAGAGTTCAGCCACTCTTTTATCAAATTCAATTCCGTATACTTCCAACCCACTAACTCGATACAACAGACAGCACAATGCTACCCCATTTCCACAACCTAATTCTAACACCTTCTGGCCACTTTCTGCGGCAACAGACGCAGCCACTAACACGGAGTCCATATTTCCTCTATAGCCGTCAGAAAACTGAAGTATTTCTATTTTGTTGCCCAAAAACTTATTTTTTGTTAGATCTTTTCTATCATCAGACATATAGAAATTCTTATAATTTATCTTTTCAATTGCCAATAGTTTTTGTAAACACAAGTTCTTTTAAAAATAACAAACAGTGGAATATATAATTTGCCTACCAGCATATCAAAACTATCGGCTTTATTATCCGAAAAAATTAAAAATACAAACACAGTAATTGAAAAAAATCTCGTATCAAAAGAGACTACAGTTATAGGGGATATTGCTTCTCATTTAATTAATTCCGGAGGAAAAAGAATTCGACCACTTTTGACGTTAGCGGTCTCCGAACTTTTTGGTTATCAGGGAGACAAGGATACCTTTTTAGCAGCTGCTATTGAATACATACATTCAGCTACCCTTCTCCACGATGACGTTGTTGATCGCAGTGAAAAAAGAAGAGGCCTTAAGACAGCTAATATGATATGGACAAATAAGTACTCCGTATTGGTAGGAGATTTCTTGTTCTCTAGGGCATTTCAGCTCATGGTAAGAACTGGCTCTTTAAGAATAATGAAAACCTTATCAGACGCCTCCGCAATTATTTCACAAGGCGAAATTTTACAAGTAGGTATTGAGAAAAAGCTCGATGCATCTAGAGAAGACTATTTAAAAGTGATAAAGGGCAAAACATCAGCTCTCTTTTCAGCGGCGTGTCAAGCAGGAGCAGAAATTACTGACGCAAGTGACGCTCACATAGAAGCTTTGCGAGAGTATGGCATGTCCATTGGAACCAGTTTTCAACTCATAGATGATCGCTTAGATTACTTGGGTAATGAAAAACAAATGGGGAAAAATAAAGGCAACGATTTCTTTGAAAAAAAAGTAACGCTCCCGCTGATCCATGCATATGAAAAGTCCTCTAAAGCCGAGAAAGAAATTATAAAAGAAATTTTTCAGAAGCCCACACCAAATTATACTGATCTCAACATCTTTCTAGAAATCATGGAAAAGAAAAAATCTTTAATTTTTACGAAAACCCAAGCCACAATTTGGACCGAAAGATCTATAAAGGCTTTAGAAATAATTGAAGACTCAGAAATAAAGACTTTACTAATAGAGCTCGCTCAAGAAATTTTGGACAGATCCTCTTAACTCACTTTAGAATATTTGACCCACCATTTACTACTTTTTTGATTTAAATAGCTTACTGCTCTTTTTGCAATATCCTGAGTTCTATATAGACCAAAACAAGTAGATCCTGACCCAGACATTCTGGTAAGTAAGACATCCTGCGTTTTATCTATAGTATCAAGCACCTCTTTTATTTCTGGCCATTTATTTACTGCTACCGACTGGAGATCATTTCTCTGCCTTCTAAGGTAATCTATAAACTGGTCAGTTTTTCTAAAGTTAGTAAAGGGCTCTAATGGTTCATTATTTTTTTTACTAACATCTTCAAATACACTGCCAGTCGCTACAAATATTCGGGGATTTACTAAAACAATCCATAGATCAATCCCTGAAATTTCTATGGGTCTAGTAATCTCCCCTATTCCTCCTACTCTTGATGCTAAACTTAATACGCAAACTGGAACATCAGCTCCAATTTTTGATATAGCCTCAAACGAGGGCATTGGTTGATTGCAGTAATTTGTTATAAATCTTATTACGGCAGCTGCGTCGGCTGAGCCACCACCTAACCCTGCACCCAATGGCAAATTTTTTTCAACATTGATTGCAAAGTGATCTGCAAGAAGGTTTTCAAATAGCTTTAATGCTTCTATAACTGAATTGTTTTTAACATTTAGCGCCTTAGAAAACTCTCCTGTGAAAGTCAGTAAATTTTTCTTGCCTTTTTTAAACGTCAA
>CENN01195870.1_pt1 | contig 10232 bp, 7 predicted proteins | sample 530151 | NCBI WGS metagenome assembly CENN01 (sample SAMEA2591084, study PRJEB7988) | marine metagenome | isolation source: saline water (ENVO:00002010), including
TGTGGATTATTCTACAGAGGAACGAGCAAACGGTGTCCATTATACATTCTTCTATCAAGCGGTGAATATCAAGGGCACATTATCTGGGCCTCTGATGAGAGTAGAGCTTTTTGTTCCGGGTAGCCATGTAGCACCCTTCCAGACGCTTGTAACTCGGAGACTCTCTTCGCTAGCATGGGCAGAAACCCCAGAATCGAACTCTGTAAAGTTGGTTGATAACGATTGAGTTTTTCTCACCCAGATTCCATTCGACGTAGTCCATCCAAAAAGGAAAAAGCCTTGCTTGTTGGGTTGGTCACGCAAGAGTTAACGACCCATGAGGCAACGGAGCATTTAAACGAACTTGCAAGGCTTGCCGATACGGCAGGTGCGATTGAAGTGGGACGTCACTTGCAACATCGAGATCATCCCGAGCCCTCAAGTTATATCGGTAAGGGAAAACTTCAGGAAATTACCGAAGATAGTGCTGCTAAGAAGTGTGATTTGATCATTTTTGATGACGAGCTCACGGGTACTCAGCTCAGAACCATCGAAAAAATGACCAAGCGAAAAGTGTTAGACCGAACGGGACTTATTCTGGATATTTTTGCGAGTCGTGCCCGAACAAATGCAGCCAAAACTCAAGTCGAGCTTGCTCAATTACGGTACATCCTTCCTCGACTAACCCGCTTTTGGACTCACTTGTCCCGTCAAAGTGGTGGAATTGGCACCAAGGGTCCTGGTGAGACTCAAATTGAAACCGATCGACGCATCATCGGGCAAAGGATTGCGACGCTCAAAGAGACGCTCAAAAAAATTGATAAACAACGCGCAACTCGCCGTAAACGTCGCTCGTCTACCATGCAAGTTGCGATTGTTGGGTATACCAATGCGGGCAAGTCGACACTTTTAAACGCTCTTACCCATACAGATGTGTTGGCAGAGGATCGACTTTTTGCCACACTAGACTCCACAGTTAGGCGTTGGGAACTTCCCAACCGTACGGTATTGCTCTCCGACACAGTGGGCTTTATTCGAAAACTCCCACACCATTTAGTAGAGAGCTTTAAGTCGACACTTGAAGAGGTGAAGGATGCGGATTTGCTTTTGCATGTGGTTGATGCATCTTCACCCATGACTCAGGAGCAAATTGAGGCTGTTGAGTCAACGCTGCAGGAACTAGGGGCGTCAAATACACCAGTGCAATGGGTGTTCAACAAGATTGATCAAGCCACACCAGAGCAGTTATTGGAATGCAAGCAGCAATACCCACAAGCTGTTTATGTGTCTGCTGCACGACATATGGGCTTGGATCGTCTGCGACAAACCGTAGAAAATCGCCTAGAAGAAGATTTTCTTGAGTTTGATCTTACCTTGCCAATTACAGATTTTTCTGTGGTTTCATCACTACGAAGTCTTGCAGTTATTGAAAACGAATGTTATGATGAAACAAGTATTCAGATATCGGGTCGAACGTCGGCTGATATCCTGAAAGGCCTCTCTAAAAAATATAATGGCCAACTCAACGTTTTTGACTCCGAAGGGCGTCTTCAACCCATGGTCGAAGTTCACTCATAAGTGACAGCTTAACCTCATGATCTCAGCAATATCTTTATTGATGGAACACTTGGGTAACGATTCTACGGATCAGGGCCCTATTGTATCTTCGAGCAAAGATGTCTGGGAGCTAAGTCGACTTTTCATACAATCGGGTGCAACGGTTCTGCATGTGGTCGATGATGAGACAGGTCTTTCACAAGGCCAGTTACGCCGGGAAGATCTTTTTGGGTGGATGTTTTCTCATGCGGGGATAAAGGAGGGGATTCCACAAGTCTTTTGTGTCGAAACTCAGGATCGTGCTCAATGTCATGCCGATTTAGCGTTATTGGCTAGTATCGAGCGTGTCCAACTGCGTGTGGTTTACTTTATTGAACCCCCTCAAGCAACGCCAGAATCGCTTCACGGATGCTTTGTAGTTGTTGGTGAGACGGATCAAGCTTGGGAACCCTTTTTTAATGGACTTCGCCAAAAAGGGCATTACCCTGTCTGCTCAACGGATCCATCCGACAATGAGCTAGAGCTAAACCTGGATCATTTACTGCATTATCTCGGTTCGTGAATCGGCTAGCACGTTTCATTTCTCTAGCTGGTTTGATCTGTTTTCTGTTGTTCTCTAAAGCATTCGCTAGTGGAACAAATTCTGACCCAACGGATGCCATCCAACTCTATCAGTCTGCTGTGGAGGCAATGCATCAAGGTCTATGGATGGAGGCGCTATCGAGCTTTGAAACCCTATGTGAGCATCCTGAGGCTGAGGCCTCCCTCAAAGAGTCTGCATGGATCCATCGCATTCGTCTGACCCTTGAGACCCAACCAGAGCAAGTTGATCCGTTGGCCATGGAGTACGGGGAGGCGTTTCCGCATGGTGCCATGGCACGCCAGCTGTACGAAACCGTTGGGCACTATTACTGGGATTCAAACCGACCCGAAAAAGCTCGGGAGTATTTCACGATGGCAAAGCAGAGTCGAGTGGATCAAGCACAGTTGGCAAGAGTGTTGTACTGGGAAGCTGAAACCGCGCTTGAGGCGGGTGATTTAGACCGTTCTCTTGCATCCTTCTTGGAGTTAACTCAACGAACGCCTGAGCAACCCCAAGCACCAGAAGCCTACTATTCTGCAGGACGTCTCTACTTAGAAAATCAAGCCTACGACAAGTCGGCCGAAACATTCGAACAACTCCGAGAGGCACATCCTTTTCACCCCATGACGCGTCGCATTGGGACAGCATTGGGGGAATCGTACTATCAAGAGCGACAGTTTGAGCAAGCCGCTCAGGCCTTTTTGGATGCATTGCCTTATGTAGAAGGAGAGGCGGAGCATAAAGCAGTCTATCTCGCGGCGGAGAGTTACAAAGCTTTGCAGCGGTATGATGAGGCGGTACGCTACTATCTGCAAGCCATTAATCTGACCAAAGGAACACCCGAGGAGCGTATGTCTCATTACGGATTGGGGTGGGTATATCATTATCAAGGAATCTACCATTGGGCGGCAAGGTCCTTTGGGGAGGCTTCAGGGGGTGAAGATGAACTTGCTCAAAAAGCTCTCTATTACACAGCAGTTAATCATAAGCTTGCCAATCGTTTAGATCTATCCATTGAACACTTTGTTGAGTTTCAAGAACGGTTTCAGGAGGGGGTATTTGTTGAAGAGGCGACATATGAGTACGCAGTGGTATTGTTTGAACGGGGTCGCTTTGGGGAGGCGATTGACTTGTTGAGGGAGTTAGCTCAAGACATTGACGCGCTGAAGCGACCAGGTGATGTATTGACCTTGTTGGGGGAAGTGTACTTTGCCAATGGCGAGTACACACGGGCGCTTCAAGCATTTGAGCTTGCAGAGACTCATCAAGCCGTTGCGGCGGCCGCTAAGATCCAGGCACGCTTTCAAAAAGCGTGGGTATTGTATATCAATCAAGCTTATGCACAGGCACAACCTATTTTTGAGGGTGTTTTTCAGGAGGGTCAACGTGTGCGTGGGGTGAGCGAGGAGGATCAGGCTACGGTGGCTAGGCTCGCCTCAGAATCGTTGTTTTGGTCTGCGGATGCACAGTTTCAATTGAGGCAATATGGTGAAGCAGCGGCATCCTTTGAGTCATTTGTGACACGATATCCTGGACATGAGTTTTTGGGGGCCGCTCGATACGCATGGGCCTGGGCGCACTTTATGAATGGGGAATATGAAGCCGTGATTGAGCCTATGGAGGCTTTTTTGTCTAACTACAATCCACCTCCAATTGCACTTTACCCCTTTGATACAGATGCGCGCCTTCGTTTGGGTGATGCCTTTTTTGCTACAGGTGCGTATGATCAAGCCATTGAGACGTACCAACGAGCCTATGGAGCGGAGCCAGGAGGGGATTATGCCATGTTCCAAGTTTCCAATAGTTATTATCGAGCTGGCTTGGAAATGGAGGCGATTGAAGAGTTTCGAAAGCTCTTGCGAATCTATCCCTTTACTAGGGTGCGTGAGCAAGCGCAGTATAATATTGGCTATTTATTCTTAACCCTCGGTAATACGAGTCAAGCGGTTGAAGAGTTTGAACGCCTCATCGATCAGAGCCCAGGAGTATCATGGGCGGCAAGAGCTCAGTTTGCCATTGGGGATGCCTATTATAATGCGGGGGAGTATGAGTCGGCCGTTGAGGCCTATCAAGAAATCTTGGAAGCCTACCCACGTAGCAGCTACATCATCGATGCGATTGATGGAATTCAGTATGCGATGCTTTTTTTAGGTGAAGAATCGGATGCTGAGGAGCTGTTAGAATCCTTTTTGGAGAGTCATCCTAGTACGACAACTGCGGATCGATTGCGGTTTAGACAAGCCGAATCGTTGGTTCAGTCGGGGGATTACCAAGCGGCAATCCGAGAATTTGAGCAGTATATCCGTGTGACCAACCGCGAGGCATCCCTTCCGGCGGCCTATGCAGGAATTGGCGATGCTAAACGTCAATTGGGTGATCGCGACGGGGCAAAAGAAGCGTATGGCACCCTTGTGAATCAATTTCCTGGCTCTGAGCAACGGTTATTCGGCCTCACTACCTTAGGTCAAATGGCTTTGGAGGAGGGTGATTTAACAGGTGCCATTGATTGGTTTGAACAGCTGCAAGATGGAGACGATCGTTTTCGAGTGGAAGCGTTGCTTGGCCGAGCAGAAGCCTACCGAAGACTTGGATCTGAGGCTGAGCAAGCGCAATCACTCGAGCTTTATAGTGCCCTCCTCGAGGAGCAACCCAGCTCACTGCAAGCACGCACAGGATTGGCAAGACTTTATATGGATCAAGGGAAGCTCGTCGAGGCACGAGAGGTGTTGGCTCCTGCCAGATCCGTGGGCGTGCGGGAACAAGTAGCTGAGGCCAATTATCTTCATGCTCGGAGTTACCAACTGGAAGGGGATGTTACACGTGCAAGAAATGAATACGAGCAAGTCACTGTATTGTACGAAGCCTTTGAAGAGTGGGCCTCTAGATCTATGTTCCGATTGGGTGAGCTTCAAATTTTAGATGGGAATGTCGCTGAGGCGCGTGTTTGGTTGGACCGATTGATGCAAACCTATCCAAATACGCAAGCAGCCAGAGACGCCCAAACACTCTTGGATGCTTCACGATAACCCATGTCCGAGCCAAACCCACAAGATATCACCCTTGCTGGAGCAACCCGTTTAACTGGGACGATCCATTTACCCCCCGACAAGTCCATTGCTCATCGCGCAGCATTATTTGCGACCCTATCGGAGGAAGATTCTATGATTGATGGATACTCTCTGGCAGAGGATCCCCAATCGACTTTAGCCTGTCTTCGTGCTCTAGGAGTAGAGATCGAGGTGGAGCCCAGTGCTCTGTGTGATGGAACTCAAAAGGTGATTGTTCGCGGATTTGGAAGGGATCGATGGCAAAACATAAAGATTGACGAGGAGGATGTTCTTGATTGTGGCAACTCAGGAACAACGATGCGTCTGTTATTGGGACTGCTGGGTGGAGCAGGTGTGAACGTCGTACTAGACGGAGATGCATCGCTGCGTAGTCGTCCAATGGGGCGAGTGCTTGAGCCACTCTCACGTCTTGGTGTAGCATCCAAAACAGCCAACGGGGATGGAAAGGCTCCCATTCAATTGCTGGGTCGAGATACGACACGTACTCAACAAGACGACCACGCTGTCAGCTTTGATCTGTCTGTTGCTTCTGCACAGGTCAAATCGGCTCTTTTGCTTGCAGGATTGTTTCTTTCAGAAGGTGTAGAGGTGCGTGAACCTGAACAAAGCCGAGATCATACGGAGCGTTTACTAGATCTTGATAAAGATGATCAAGGATGGATTCGAACCTCTAGCTTAACGCCTTGTCAGGCCATCTCTTTTACAGTGCCCAAAGATCCCTCAGCTGCCACGTTTTGGGCCGTATTAAGTGTGATTCACGGTAATGTTGAGATGAAAGCGCCCGGAGTTGGATGCAATCCAACACGAATTCAAATCTTTGAGGTGCTCCAACAAATGGGGGCTGATATTGCATGGGAAGCAGAGGAAACAGAGCATGCAGAGGACTTGCCGATGCAAGCCCCAGAAGTCGAACCTCAGGGTTCCCTGATGATGCGGTCGTTACAGCAAGGTCAGACGCTAAAACCGATAACACTTGCTGGCGACCAAATTCCTGGTGTGATTGATGAAATACCGGCTCTGATGGTGGCTATGGCATTTGCAGAGGGCGCTTCGGAGATCCGAGATGCATCTGAGTTACGCATTAAAGAGACCGATCGACTCTCTGCCATGGCTTCCGTGCTTGAGGCGGCTGGTGTGTCGTATCAAGAGAAACCGGATGGAATGGTGATTTATGGGCGTTCTGATTTTCGTCCAAAGCCGTTCACGGTAGATGCACTTCACGATCACCGTATTGCCATGGCTGCTGCCGTTCTTGCATCCTGTGTAGATCCAAATGATTCTCCATCGATCATTAAAGGTGGATCTTGTGCCTCTATTTCCTACCCAACGTTCTATCAGGACCTGTTGAGCCTACAGAAGCCGTGAATTTGGCATAACATTCTGCCAAAATTGCAGGTTTGTGTCAGAGCCGTCTCTTTGGCACTATCATTGCCATGTACTTGCTGAATTAACGTTGAAAACATTCTTGCGGCGTTTTTTTGTAGAGAGATGACGTCACAGCAAGCGACGCTCTTCTCCCTGTTCGCAAGAAAGCACAAAAGGAAAAAAAGATTATGGGTAAAATCATAGGAATAGACTTAGGAACCACCAACTCATGTGTTGCCGTCATGGAAGGCGGTGAGCCTGTGGTGATTCAAAACGCTGAAGGGGGTCGGACGACACCTTCGGTTGTAGCCTTCTCCAAAGATGGAGAGCGTATGGTGGGTGCTCCTGCCAAGCGTCAAGCGATTACCAATCCCGAAAAAACGGTTGCTTCGGTGAAGCGCTTCATGGGACGGATGTTCGATGAGGTCAAGGAGGAGTCCGGTCAAGTTGCGTATGCCGTTGAAAAAGGTGATGACGGAACAGCACGTATCAAAATTGATGATCGGTTATATGCTCCTCAGGAAATCTCAGCAATGGTGCTTCAAAAAATGAAGCAAACAGCTGAAGAGTATCTGGGTGAAAAGGTTACTGAAGCGGTTGTTACAGTCCCAGCGTATTTTAATGATGCTCAGCGCAAAGCTACTCAAGAGGCAGGGAAGATTGCGGGTCTTGAAGTGAAGCGTATTATCAATGAACCCACGGCAGCAGCTCTCGCATACGGCCTGGATAAAAAAGAGACCGATCAAACCATTATTGTATATGACTTGGGTGGAGGTACATTTGATGTGTCTGTACTCGAGCTTGGCGATGGTGTGTTTGAGGTAAAATCAACCAGTGGAGACACCCACCTTGGTGGCGATGATTTTGATCAGAAATTGATTGATTACTTGGCCGAAGAGTTCAAAAAAGAGGAAGGTGTCGATCTTCGCAAAGATCCTATGGCTATGCAGCGACTCAAAGATGCGGCCGAGAAAGCGAAAATTGAACTCTCCAGTTCTCAAAAAACGAATGTTAATCTGCCGTTTATTACAGCAACGGATGCCGGACCAAAGCACATTAATCTGGACATCACTCGCTCAAAATTTGAGCAATTAGTTGACGACTTGGTCAAGCGTACCATTAGTCCATGTGAGAAGGCGATTAAGGATGCAGGTATTACGAAGAATGAGATTGATCAAGTGATTCTTGTAGGGGGGTCTACACGTATTCCTAAGATCCAAGAAGTGGTGAATGAGTTTTTTGGCAAGGAGCCGAGCAAAGGGGTGAACCCTGATGAGGTGGTAGCTGTTGGAGCGTCGATTCAAGGGGGTGTCCTTGCTGGGGATGTTGAGGATGTTGTCTTGTTGGATGTAACACCACTCACACTCGGTATTGAAACCCTAGGCGGTGTAATGACCAAGCTAATTGAGTCTAATAGCACGATTCCTACGTCCAAAACGGAAGTCTTTTCAACAGCTGCAGACAATCAAAGCAGTGTGGAGATTCATATTCTTCAGGGTGAACGTGCTCGGGCACAAGACAACCGCACACTTGGTCGTTTCCATTTGGATGGGATTCCACCCGCACCACGCGGTGTTCCACAAGTGGAAGTGACGTTTGATATGGATGCCAATGGCGTGCTCAATGTGTCTGCAAAAGACAAGGGTACTGGAAAAGAACAAAGCATTCGAATCGAATCCAGCTCTGGTCTCAGTGATTCTGAAATTGAACAAATGCGCAAAGCTGCTGAAGAGCATGCGGAGGAAGATGAAAAACTTCGCAAGCAGGTTGAGGTGAAAAATCAGGCTGAGAACTTGGTCTTCTCAACACGCAAGCAACTCGACGAATACAAAGACAAAATCTCTGACGATAATAAAACGAAGATTGAGGCTGCGCTCGAAGAACTAGAGAAAGCTAATGAGGGTGAAGACCTAGAGGCCATTGAAGGTGCTATTGCTGCAGTAAATGCGGCATGGGCTTCTGCATCGCAGGAGATTTATCAAGCAGCAGCTGAAGAAGGTGGGGCTGAAGGTGGCGAAGGTGATGCCGCTGGAAGCACAGGTGCTTCTGAGTCGAGCGATGATGCGGTCGATGCAGACTATGAGGTGATTGAAGATGAAGATGCCTCTGACGCTGATGGCGCTGATGAGGACGACAAAAAAGAGGGCAAGTGAAACTCTTAGGGATTGAGTCGTCGTGTGATGATACGGCGGCTGCAGTCTCCCAAGGGGTACACCTCCTCTCTAATGTTCGGTCTTCGCAACTAGGGCACCAAGCTTTTGGAGGTGTCGTCCCAGAATTAGCCTCCCGCGCACACGACCAAGCCATTACCGCCGTCGTTGAGCGTGCGCTCTCCGAAGCGGGCGTGACACTTGAGGAGTTGGACGGGATTGCCGTCACTCTTGGACCTGGGCTGATGGGGAGTCTATTGGTTGGACTCTCTTTTGCAAAAGGTTTAGCAGTCCAAACAGGGTATCCTCTCATAGGTGTGGACCACCTGGATGCACATAAAATGGCCGCTTGGGTAGGCACAGAGGATCAAGACATCCCTTATCCATACGTGGCACTTGTTGTGAGTGGAGGGCATACTCGATTGGAATACATCAGTGGACCGTCCTCAGAGGATATTCGCCTTTTGGGTGAGACCCGAGATGACGCGGCTGGAGAGGCTTTCGACAAAATTGGGAAAATGATGGGGCTTGGGTATCCAGCAGGACCCGTGGTTGATACGCTTGCACAAACTGGCGATCCGAATCGATTTTCATTCCCGCAATCCATGCTGGATCAACCCTATGAATTTAGCTTTTCAGGCCTAAAGACACACCTTCGTAGGTTTCTTGAAGATGAGTATGGAATAGTGTCGGGTCTTGAACAGGACGAACTTAAACATCGACTTGGGGATGATTTGCCGGACCTTGCAGCGGGTGTCAATGTTGCCATTACCGAGGTATTACGAAAGAAAGCCCTAGATGCTTGCGAGCACACAGGGGCCCGTACACTGGTTGTAGCTGGGGGTGTTTCTGCGAATCTCCTTCTGCGTGATACTTTGGCTACAAGTTGCAACGAGCATGACATTGCCCTACATATCCCACCGATAGATCTTTGTACCGATAATGGTGGGATGATCTGTCGTCAAGCCTATCATCTAGTAATGCGCGGCCAGCATGATACGCCCCTTGAGCCGTATGCAAGACAGTGGATGAGGGATTCACGGTAATATTATACCTCGGGATACGCCCTACTTTATACGCTTCGATTCCATCACTGCCTGTTCGTCCACTCGCTGATTGAGCACATCATCACTATGACCTTTCACTTTGACCCATTCCACGGTGTGCTTATCCATGGCTTGAATCATATCACGCCATAAATCTTGATTTTCGACAGGCTTTTTATCCGCTTTTTTCCACCCACGACGTATCCAATTATCAATCCACCCTTGCGTAAACGCATTGATGATATAGGCCGAATCACTGTGCACACGCACGAGGCAAGGTTTTTGCAAGGCTCTTAGACCTTCAATGACCGCCATCATTTCCATACGATTGTTGGTGGTGTTGGGATCAGCTCCTGAAAGCATTTTTTCATGATCGCCATGCATGAGCAATGCAGCCCATCCACCCGGGCCGGGGTTACCAGAGCATGCTCCGTCCGTATAAAGAATGATTGTTTTCACTGATTCATTGAATCAATTACATGCG
>CENN01024544.1_pt1 | contig 10216 bp, 9 predicted proteins | sample 530151 | NCBI WGS metagenome assembly CENN01 (sample SAMEA2591084, study PRJEB7988) | marine metagenome | isolation source: saline water (ENVO:00002010), including
ATTCCATGTTTTCAGGAGGAGCTCAGAAGCTCGGCTCTAGAAGTGCTCACCAAAGCGACTATGGTTGCTAGCTCATTAGGTGGCCGTGTTGAAGCATGGCTTGTGGGGCCCACTGCAGAAAAACATTCCTCAAAGGCGGCGCAGTATGGAGCTGCTACCCTTCGGGTGATGGAACTTGAGGTAGATTCCGAGGCAAAGGGTGTGAATGTATCCCTTGGTCGTCGGATCGTCGATGCTGTAGACGAATTGATGACCCAATCGACCGCGGAACTAGCTACTGAGGGTGCTCCCCAACCCCCTTCCCTACTACTTTTTGACAATACAGAGCTCACAAAAGACGTTCTTGGTGCCTGTGGTGCGCGCCTGGATGCCCCAGTGATTGCGGATGTGGTTGATCTCTCATGGGATGGCCACCAATGCATAGCGCAACGACCAACCTATGCTTCGAAGGTGATGTCCAAAGTACACGCAGAAGGCTCTGTCATTCTTTGCTCGATTCGAGCAGGATTGTTTGAACCCGATGAGAAGCCCGTGAAAGCGACCACCCATCGCTACAAATCACGCCAAACCGACCTTTTAGGTCAAGTCCTCAAAGAACTCGTGGCCCCAGAGGGTGACACAGTCGACTTAACCGAGGCCCCCATTATCATCGGCGTAGGTCGGGGAATTGCAGATGAGACGGGTAAAGACCTCGTCGCCAAGCTTGCAACGCTCATTCGAGGGGAAATCGCGATTTCTAGAGCTCATTTTGAATCAGGGATGTATTCACACACCCTGCTGGTTGGGCAAAGTGGCAAGGTGGTGGCACCCCGATTGTATCTTGCACTTGGGATTTCTGGATCGATTCAGCATGTGGCCGGCATGTCTGAAAGTCACACCATTATTGCGATTAACAAAGATCCTGAAGCACCCATTTTTGACCTTGCCGATCTTGGAATTGTCGGTGATCTCTACCAAATTCTCCCTGCGCTGATCCATGCGTTGGAATCCACACAAGCCTAATACCCTATGTTTAATATTCACGACCCGTACCTATTTGAGGATGAGCTCGCCGAAGATGATCGCATGATTATGGAAGCTGCCCGGGAGTATTGTCAGGCAAATTTAGAGCCTAGGGCGCTACGGGGTAATCAAGATGAGATTTTTGATCCAGAGATTCCGAAAGAAATGGCAGACATGGGGTTGCTGGGTGCATCCATTGCTGAGGAGTATGGTGGTGGTGGCGCGAGCCAAACAGCTTATGGGCTTATTGCTAGAGAAGTGGAGCGAGTCGATTCAGGGTATCGCAGTTTTATGTCGGTGCAATCAAGTCTGGTGATGGTGCCCATCGAAAAGTTTGGCACCGAGGAGCAAAAAAAGCAGTACCTCCCTAAACTTGCGAGCGCTGAAATGATTGGGTGTTTTGGGTTAACAGAACCCGATCATGGATCTGATCCAAGTTCCATGGTGACGCGCGCGGTCCCGACGGATGGTGGTTGGGTATTGAATGGTGCCAAGACCTGGATCACGAACTCCCCCATTGCCGATGTGGCCATTGTCTGGGCTAAGGTGAAGGAAGAGGAGGAAGACGTCATTCGAGGATTTATTGTGGAAACATCTTGGAAAGGCGTCTCTACCCCCCATATTAAAGACAAAATGTCATTGCGAGCCTCCGAAACAGGTGAGCTCGTCTTTCAAGACGTCTTTGTACCTGAGACCCACATGTTTCCCGATATCCGTGGATTAAAAGGTCCTTTTACATGCCTAAACTCCGCACGCTACGGAATCGCTTGGGGAACAGTAGGCGCGGCGGAATTTTGCTATGAACGCTCACGGACCTATGTAGGCGAGCGCAAACAATTCGGTCATCCGTTGGCTGCCAATCAATTACCACAAACCAAACTGGCCAACATGCTCACCGATATCACCACTATGCAACTCCTAGCATGGCGCCTCGGTCAGTTACGTGATGCAGGCAAGGTGGACCCAGCCATGATCTCGTTGGCCAAACGGCATAATGTGGGCAAAGCCTTGGACATTGCAAGAGTCGCTCGAGACATGCACGGCGGTAATGGGGTCACGGGGGATTATCGGGTCATTCATCATGTCATAAATCTCGAATCGGTCAATACCTACGAAGGGACCTATGACATTCATGGGCTCATCTTGGGGAGAGAGATCACCGGGATTCAAGCATTTGTGCCCAAAGGGTAATCCTGCGCTTATGATATGTAAGTTGTATGTGTCCTTGATTGTGTATATATTTCACACATGGACTCTGTACAACTCACAAAAAAGCAACGCCAGTTCCTCGATTTCATCTTGGCTTACCGAGAGCATTATAATGTCTGGCCTACCTACCGTGAAATCGCTGAGGAGTTTGGCTTTAAGTCACCCAACAGTGTAACACAGAACATTCAAGCGCTCATGCGTAAAGAGGTGTTGGTGCGCACTCGCGATGATGAATATGATCTGAATCCTGATTGGGCTCGCAAGCATGGGCTAGAGAGTGGGCTTGATGACTCTCAAGGTATTCCTGTTCGTGGGCTGATTGCGGCTGGACTGATGCAAGAGGCCGTGGAGGCGGATCTTGGACATGTCACTATGGAGCACTTGTTCCCAAACAAGGATAAAATCTTTGCTCTACGAGTATCGGGTATGAGCATGAAGGATGAAGGGATATTTGACGGCGATTTTGTCCTTATTGCAGAGGGCACACTTAGTAACGGCGAGATTGGTGCCGTGATGTATGATGGAGAGACAACGCTAAAACGTGTTTATAAAGAGCCCTCGGGGCTGCGCCTTGTCGCAGCGAATGATGAATTTGATGATATCGAGCTCACGCCGCGTGAAGCAGAAGAGGTGAGAATTATCGGTGGCTATGTCGGTCATGTGAATCGCTCAGGATTCTTCCGTGCTCCCGACAGACGAACCGTCCACTAACTTGGGTTGCTCCTGTTCTGACCGAGTGATGTAGACATTACGCCCAGGGATGGAATCATGCAGCTGAGAGTCCTTTATCCACGCCCTTCCCCCGTCGTGCTTGAGGCGACGGCGATTTTTTAGGTGCTTGGCTTGCTCATGAATATCGACTCTATTTTTCATGGGGGTTTGGATATTGAACTTTCGGAAGAATGACCTTATATTGATAGGCTAAGATAAGTTGAATTTCGACTGTTGAAAAGTCTTCAACATGTGATTAACAACAAAGTGTCTGTAAGATTATGTATGCAATTGTAAAAATTGGCGGTCATCAATACAAAGTTCGTGAGAAGGAGACGATTTTTGTAAACAAATTAAATACCGAAGACAAAACGGTTACATTTGATGATGTGTATCTAGTGTCTGACGAGAAAGGTAAAGTGAGTGTTGGTACGCCAACGGTTAAAGGTGCAAGCGTCAAAGCTGCGATTGCTGATCAGCTCAAAGCAGACAAAGTGATTGTATTTAAAAAGAAACGACGCAAAGGATACCAAAAGAAAAATGGTTTCCGCCAGTCTATCACTCAATTAGATATTCAGAAAATTACATCGTAATACGATTCGAAGATAAAGGAGGCAACTCATGGCACATAAGAAAGGTCAAGGTTCTACCAAAAACGGTCGCGACTCTGAATCCAAACGCCTTGGTGTGAAAAAATTCGGTGGTGAGACTGTACGAGCTGGAAATATTCTTGTTCGTCAGCGTGGAACAAAATTCCATCCTGGACTCAATGTTGGTATTGGGGGTGACGATACCCTCTTCGCTTTGGAAGATGGCACCGTAACGTTTTCTGATCGCGGTGGCAAGAAGCTTGTCAATATCGACCCTGCTTAAACCCCCTAGGAAGGCATCTCATGTTTGAGCTCCCCGGCCTTCCCCATCTTAGTGCAGGTACTCTTTTTTGCATCGGTCGAAATTATGTAGACCACGCAAAGGAGCTGAATAACCCAGTTCCTATACAACCTATGGTGTTTCTCAAATCTAGGAACACCTTGGTCTTTCCCAGCCCAGAAGCCGAGATTCTACTCCCCTCGGAGTCATCTGATGTTCATCATGAGGTTGAATTGGTGTTCGCAATCGGCGAGCCACTTCACCATGCTACGGAGTTAGAAGCTTTTGAGGCAATCGCTGGGGTCGCCGTGGGCATCGATTGTACCGCCAGAGATCTTCAGTCTAAGGCCAAAGAGAAGGGACACCCATGGACGCTTGCAAAAGGGTTCCATACGTTTGCTCCCGTTGGTGAATTTGTGCCTCTTGATCGATTAGGCGTGCAGCATGCGACGGATCTTTCGCCTTTGACGATTTCCTGCTCCGTCAATGGTGAGCAGCGTCAAATCGGGTCCGTGTCGGATATGATTTTTAGCCCTGTTGCGTTGATTCAATATGTATCTACCATTTGCCCGCTGGTTCCAGGAGATGTACTTTTTACAGGTACACCCGCAGGTGTTGCCAAGCTCCAAGCTGGAGACACCCTTCAAGCAACTCTCCATGAGACTTCATCTTCTCTCTCCCTTGATGTCGTTGACGCCCCAATCGGTGGGTAGTATCGTCCGTGCTGGACGTCGTATAGCCTTTGTAATCGGAGCCATTGCAGCCAGTACCCTTCCGGTCATTGGACAGGCCCTCGAACCTTCCGCAGTCGAACGACCTGTTTCTTCACCCCATCCATCATGGATGACACCAGGAGCCTCATATGCATGGCCTACCACAGCAAGCACCTATCTCACCTCCACCTTTGCAGAGACACGCAGTGCTCATCTACACTCTGCCATTGATATTTCTACCCGTGCTGAGGAGGGTCACCCAGTCCTAGCCGCTCGCGATGGTGTTGTGTCCCGTCTAATGATGGGGCCATTTGGTTATGGCAATGCGTTGATGCTGACCCATGAGGATGGGAGCCATACACTTTACGCGCACTTATCTCATTTCACGGATGATATCCAAGCACTGGGCGATCGCGTCAGAATGCCTTCTTTACAGACCGATTTAGACTATTACCTGCCACGAGAGCGTCAAATCCGTGTGAGGAAAGGAGAACTCATTGGTTATTCTGGTTCCACAGGGGTAGGGCCTCCCCACCTACACTTTGAAGTTCGTTCACCATCAGGAGTCCCTATCAACCCTCTTCTTGTTCCCCTCGAGGCGCCTCTTCGAGATGGCCTACCGCCCCTTTTTTCCTCTCTCTACGCTGAATTCTTGGCCGCTGATAATCCTCTGGAAACGGCTCCAATGGGCGAAACCTTTGTAGATCTCCGCACAAAGGATCGCAAACTAATCGTGGTTCCGACCCAAAAGGCACGCCTCAGGCTCTCTGTTGACGTCTTTGACCAAGCCGAGGGGGGGGTGAATGTCTATGCTGTATATCGATTACGATTACTAGAGGATGATAATGTGCTATTTGAGTCAAAAGCCGATTCTTTCTCTTTTGACCAAACAGCTGATATGGTCGCGGATCGACATCATGGCCTCCTTCGATCAGGCCATGGGGGGTATCAGCGGCTACATGTGTTGCCGACCAATCGATTTGAGATGTACACTACACCCCTTGGTGCAGATGAGCTGGTGCTTGAAGGGGAACATGGCTCCAGTCAACGATTCACCCTGGAGGCTGAAGATTTTCGGGGGAATGTGAGCCGTGTAGCGCTTGAGGTATTGCATGACTCAACGCTTCATTGGGAAGATTGGAGGAAGAGCGCCAAGGGTGTTGAACGCTGGCGTATCGATTCTTTACGCGCAGCATGGCTAGGATCTATGCCCCCGTCCCTTGTAGAGCATATGACCGTGGATACCGTTTTGCATGAAAACAAACGACACGTCATCACGTCTGTGGATGAACGTTTTGTGATGTCTATTCCTCGGTATGCATTATTAGAACCGACGCAGATCCATTTTACTAGCTTTGCAAGTGACAGCGCCTATCATGTGTTTATGCACTCATCCCCGACTGGATTTCGACATCGAGCAGACGTACGTGTGTATGGTGACGCAGATTCTACACTTGGGCTTGCATGGGTTGGCTTTGACCCACCAAACGGGGTTCTAACCCTCTCTCCCATGGGGGTATCACGTGCAGGACAAGCTGTTGCAACCTCCTCGCGCGATTTTTGGTCACTACAGACGGTGCAAGATAGAGAACCTCCTGCACTCAGAATGATTCATATGCGAGAGGATCCCGTCATTGGACGCACGGTATCGTTTTTGATTGAAGATGAGAGCTCGTTGAACCTCCAATCCGTGAAGATGTGGCAAAATAACCGAGGGGTCCTACCTATTTACGACTTCGAGGACGAGTCATTTACAGCCTACCATCCCAATTTGAAAACCAATTCTGGAGATATTTTCACCCTAGAGCTGGCAGATCAACATGGGCATCGAAGCTCTTATCGGTGGGTAGTGCCGTAAGGTTTGTTTTCCTGATGACGTGCTACGCAGGTATCCGAGCAATAAACACTACGCTGGTACCTCAGCAATCATAGAAATCTCCACAAGTACTTCTTTGGGCAACGTTTTGACCGCGACGGTTTCACGAGCAGGCGGGATTTCTCCAAAACTCTTGGCATAGATTTCGTTAACTGTGGCAAAGTCACCCATATCCGCCAGGAAAATCGAGCACTTGATGGCATGATCAAATGACGATCCAGCAGCTTCAAGAACCGCGCCGAGGTTTTTCATAACCTGATGTGTCTGCTCTTCGATTCCTTCTCCAACCAAGGTCATCGTCTTTGGATCAAAGGGAATTTGCCCAGAAATATAGACCAAGTCATTGTGTACAATGGCTTGGGAATAGGGTCCAATCGCCGCCGGGGCGTGGTCCGTGTGAATCGCTTTTCTCATGAGTTTGTGGCTCCAACCATTCCTTGTTTGATCGTTTTGTCAATAATACGACATGGGCATCATCTTGACCACCATTTATTTTGTGAATTCTAGGGTCAAATCCTACCTTTCATGTCTACGATTAATTTGATTGAAAACCCACTCTTATGAAACCTTTTTCACTCCTTTCAACTCTTGCTGTTGCTATCCTGTTTGTTGGATGTACGTCAGTAAGTCCACTTGTCAAAGAGACGCAGGATAATATCGGTTCTGGTAATTATGAAGCCGCTCTTGCTTCCGCTGAGTTGGCCATCGAAGAAAATCCTACAAGTGGTGTCGGACAGTATTATAAAGCTGTTGCGCTTGGCTCCTTAGGTCAAGATAGCGAAGACGTTGCCGCACGCCGTGGATACTATGCCGATGCATTATCGACCATGGAAGAAGCAAAGTCCTTGTTTAGTGCAGCAGAAGATGTGCCTGATGAAGCAGACAATGCAGACAACTTCATCCGTCCAATTTGGGCTGACGAGCATAATAGTGCTGTAGAGATTTTGACGGTTGATTCAATTGCTGCTTCATATGCAGATCCAAACCAAGTGGCAGTAGATCACTTACTCAATGCCACAACCTTGGCTCCTGATAGTGTTATTTCATATAACGTGCTCTCCTCTGCATACTACCGAGTTGGCGACATCGAGTCAGCAACCACAGCGTATGAATGGGTCATGGAACTCCTTCCAACTCCCGATGTGGATGATTATAACTACATGATCAACCTCTATTTGGCTTCTCAACGCTTTGAAAATGCACGGGATTTAGCGACAGAGGCTCAAAGTGCCTTTCCAACAGATGAGCGTTTTATTCAATACTTAGCAGATTCGTACCTCCAAACAGGGGAAACAGACAAGGCGATCGAAATTGTGGAAGATCTTATTGCCTCAGACCCTACCAATCCACAGTATCGTCTAGTATTGGGAACACAGGTCTATCAAACAGTGACCGAGCTTACCGATCAGATTAGTGAGATGTATGTAGAGCTCTACGACCAATCTCAAGCGCTTCGTAGCCTCTCTGGAAGTGAAAAATCTGACGCGGAGGCGACCCTTGCAGAACTGCAGGCTGAGGCAGATGCCCTAGAGGCCGATATTGTAGGATACACCGATCTGGCAATCGAGCAAGTGACTCGCGCTACAGAATTGGACCCTTCGTCTGCAAACACCTTCAATATCCTGGGGGTGATCTATCAGAATAAGTCAGCATTGTATTTTGACAAGCGTAACAATACAGCAGATTATGACTTAGCCGACGAGTATGATGCACAAGCTCGTGAGATTCTTGATATGGCACGTGTAGCCTACGAGCAAGCAACTCAGCTCGATGAAGGCAATCCAGAGTACTGGCAATCACTGTTCCAAATTTATACCACGCTGAATATGCCAGAAAAGGCACAGGAAGCGATGGAAAAAGCAGGGATTTAAACTCTACATGCGTCCTGTAGTCGTCGTTGCGGCGAAACGAACCCCTATTGGCTCCTTTGGTGGAACTCTGTCCTCATTTTCGGCGGCAGAGCTCGGAGCCATGACGATCTACGAAGTTCTCAAGTCTGCGGGTGTGCCAGGTGAGCAGGTTGATGAAGTGATTTTTGGTCATGTCTTGACCGCCGGTGCGGGTCAAGCCCCTGTACGTCAGGCACTCATCAAAGCAGGCTTGCCAAATACGGTGCCAGCCACGGCTGTCAACAAAGTGTGCGCCTCAGGGATGCGATCAGTCATGGTGGCTATGGATCAAATTGCTTTGGGGCATTCAGATGTCATCGTGGCGGGTGGAATGGAGAGCATGAGTCAGGTCCCCTACTATCTGCCTTCTCAACGATTTGGGTCAAAATTGGGCCACACACAGACAGAGGATGGGATTCTCAAGGACGGACTCTGGGATGTCTATAATGATTACCACATGGGATCGGCGGCTGAACTCTGTGCCCGCGAATGTTCCATCTCTCGTGAGGATCAGGATGCTTTTGCTATTGAGTCCTACAAAAGAGCACAAAAAGCGCAGGAATCTGGGGCTTTTGACGCGGAGCGCTTTGAGGTAAAAGTGGTTGGGCGCAAGGGGGAAGCGACGATGGTTCGAGATGACGAAGAACTCTCAAAAGCTCAATTTGACCGCATCCCGACACTCAAGCCTGTATTTGAAAAAGAAGGCACGGTGACCGCTGCCAATGCGAGCTCACTTAATGACGGTGCTGCTGCATTATTGCTCATGAGTGAGTCCAAGGCGAATGAGCTTGGGGTAACACCTTTGGCTAAACTTCATAGCCATTCTAGTGCAGCTCAAGCACCTGAATGGTTCACCACCACTCCTTCCCTAGCGATACCCAAAGCCTTGCAGCGAGCAGGACTTCAAACCTCTGATATCGATCTTTTTGAGATTAATGAAGCGTTTTCTGTCGTCTCCTTAGCCAACAATCAGGAGCTAGAACTCGATCCTGAGCGCGTGGACGTCCATGGCGGTGCTGTGAGCCTTGGGCATCCTATCGGTTGTTCGGGAGCTCGCATCTTGGTTACCCTTATTCACGCCCTTGGTTGGCACTCCAAAACTATGGGGTGCGCCGGCATCTGCAACGGTGGAGGTGGGGCCTCTGCTATGGTTGTAGAAAGGCTCTGATCATTGTTTTTTTAAAATTAAGGGTGTATGTTTGTGACTTAACCCTTCAAACACGCAGTTTCTGCCTATCGAATCAACGCTACGACGCATTACACAACCCTAACTCGTAGTTGAGCTTTGCTCACAAAGCTCTCTTTTTGATGATTCGATCGTTGTACATTTTCCAACAGGTTTGTTCATGGTGGCTACACCCATCAAGATGGTATGGTCTGCTCACTCTAGCACTCCTAGGGATGGTATATGCATCACCTGCAGAAACTCAGGCTCAATCGCTCTATGAAGTGCAACGTGGTGTTGATTGGATAGAGTTTGAGGTTCAAAATCCAGACGGGGTGCTTTCAGTCCCACTTTCAATGCTTGTTGAAGCCCCTGTGCGAGGAGACGTTGAGGTCCTTTCTACGACTCGTGGAATGCCTGCGCAGAACTTATCTGGCCAAGCGGGCGTTGAGGACCTTTCTGCGATCACACAGAAAGCCGCCGCACTAGGCATTTCTTCCTCACATCCCATAGCTGAGGTTATCCCTTTTGCAGGTGAGCATTCAGAGCTACAAGTCTCATTATGGAATGGATCCACCATATTAACCAGTGCCCGTATCCGTGTGTTCTTAGACTCGCAACGTCCATCTGGAGCGGGGGTTGCAGGGCGTGCTCTTGGCGTCCGTCAACAAACAGGTTCCCCTCTTGCCACAGGGACATGGGTCCGATTTGGGATTCAGGAATCTGGTCTTTATCAATTACGCCCCTCTGAGCTCACAGAGGCATCGGCTTCATTTACAGG
>CENN01077143.1_pt1 | contig 10174 bp, 10 predicted proteins | sample 530151 | NCBI WGS metagenome assembly CENN01 (sample SAMEA2591084, study PRJEB7988) | marine metagenome | isolation source: saline water (ENVO:00002010), including
GCGTGACTGTATCGACTTGTGTTCTGAACTTTACAAAATGTTCATGCTCCTCATGAGATTCTGTCGTTTGAGCAACCGTTGGAACTGTAAAAAGAAAAGGAAGAAAAAGGAGTGAGGAAACTTTCATAGCAGGACTTTGACACATGCTGGGACACATATTGGGTAAAAGCTAAAAGTATCTCCTGTATGTTAACCCAGCGTTACCCCATGTTATCCTTTACACAAAGTTCATATGCCTCTAGCACAGACTCCGTGGTCTGAGAGGCAAGGTGATGGTAGCCCTCTTGTTGTCTGACGATCCTTCGTGCATTGGCAGGGGTGAAGGGGCAAACTACCAAATCAAGTGCAGGGATGTCACCACTACTGTCGCCTATGTAAGCGATTTGTGACAACGGTGTTTGAAACGCATTTGCCAAAAGTCGTAAGCCTAAGCCCTTATTATTTCCACCGAGTAGTACGTTGATAGAGACATCGGTTGTATGGATCTCTAGATGAGTCAGGGCATGTTTCTTTAGATACAGCTCAGTTTCTTTCTCCACAATGTCGACTAGCTCAGGATTATGACACACAAGCCCAGCATCTAGAATCTTTGCAAACTCAATCGACATCTCAGGATATCTCGGCACCACATCTTGGAGAAACCACTCCTTTACCTGATGTATATCTCGAATTCCTGGGTGCTGTGAAAGTGACGAAAAGTTATCAAGCTCATAGTCCCCTGTAGCGGTGATCGTGTGAATGGTTGAAGGATCGGTTTGTATCCATGCATTACGATGCGTTGCTGCTCCTCTAACTTGATACGTTTCAAGGTCAAAGACCAGGGCACTTTCAAAAACAAAGGGTGTTCGAATCCCCAACCACTGGGTTAACGCTTCAGTGTATGCTAAAGGCCGACCGGTGCAAATGGAGAGTAGGGGATAGGGTGATTCTCCCTGGGTCTGTCTATCAAGACGCGCTCGTTGATGATAGGCTCGAATCTGACTCAGAGCCTCCCAATCGGGCTCCTGAAAAGGTGTGGCTAAACAGCCATCCACATCGGATACAAAGTATTCAATCATCTACGTTTGTATCCGTTGTAATTGGGTTGGAAACTGGGTTTCGTGCATCAAGGTTCCATTCGTTTAGGTCCCATAGGTACGGTCACCGGCGTCCCCTAATCCTGGGACAATATAGGCTTGTTCATTAAGATGAGAATCTAGTGCGGCGAGGGTAATAGTAACTTCTGGGTGCTCATTTTTGACGCGAGCAACACCTTCAGTCGCACCAATGATACTCAAAACATGAATCTTGTGTGCCCCTTTTGCTTTGAATGAGTCAATACATTGACAAACGGTTCCTCCAGTCGCAAGCATCGGATCGCATATAAACACATTCGAAGAAGTCGTTAAAGGAGGGATTTTTTCATAATAATGACGAGCTTTATGGCTTTCTTCGTCTCGTTCGTAGCCCAAATGAGCCACTTTAACTTCTGGAAATAATTGAATGAAAGGGTCAATCATGGATAATCCTGCTCGAAGTACAGCCACAGCGATGACATCTTCGAGTATTCGATGCCCATCGGTTTGAGAAAGGGGTGTTTCTACAGAAACCTTTGTCGTAGATAACCCTCTAAGAGCTTCTGCAATAAGCAGCGTAGAGATCCTGTTGCTAGCAGCCCTGTAGATTTGGATCGGTGAAGCACTTGCACGAAGCGCGCATAAATCATGGTGGACGAGTGCGTGATCCAGGACGTTCATCTAAGAAGGATCTTTAGGAGTCAGAGGACTTCGCCATACGATCAAAATACTCTTTCGTCGATTTGTAGACGACACCAGAGAGAGCAAACAACGCAATTAAATTGGGGAATGTCATGAGCCCTAATGCGATATCTCCAATGGCCCATATCACTTCAAGCGTCAAAACAGCACCCACAAAGTGCATAGCTATGTAGACCACTTTGTAAGGTAAAATGGATCGATCGCCCGCGAGGTATTGAATAGCCCTATCCCCATAATAACTCCAACTAATAGAGGTGGAAATGGCAAACATGAGCACACAGATTGTGACAATGTATCGCCCACCTTCAAAGGGTAAACCTGCTTCAAAGGCGAGAGCCGTTAAGGGTGCTCCATTTTCTATGACTGCACCGTGCAAACGCCCAACCTCTTCACCATCCATAGTGGAGAACGAGACTCCTTCACCTACAGTAATAAGGCCTGTGAAAGTTTCGGTATTCGCGTCGTCTACATAAATAGGCTCGATCGCTACATCGTTGAAAATGACTGTTCCATTGGTCACTACACCATCTTCCACGATAAGAGTAGTGGCTTCTGGATCCATGGTGTCATCCACAACATATTGAACCTCAGCGTTGATGGGTGTGAAAGAACTTGGGTGTTTCTGATCCCATACCCCTGTGGTGATGATCACAAGTCCTGTCATTGTACAGATGACAAGGGTATCAATAAAGGGTTCTAACAACGCAACAACCCCTTCACGTACGGGCTCTTCGGTCTTTGCAGCCCCGTGAGCAATAGGTGCTGATCCTTGACCCGCTTCGTTTGAAAACAGACCACGTTTAATACCCCAAACCATCGTCAACATAAAAGCACCCGAGCCAACCCCATAGGCCCCTGTCGTCGGATTAAAGGCACTAGAGACGATCAACCAAAGACCTGGAAGAATTTGATCTGCGTTAAGGATCAGAATCACAAGTGCACCCGCAACATATAGGAGTCCCATGATAGGTGTCAAGCGCGCTGTGACTCGGCCAATACGTTTGATCCCACCAATAATGACAATACCCACAATGGTAGCCGTAATAATCCCAGTTGCATATTTAGGGATCAAAAATGTCGATTGCAAGGTGTCGGCGACCGTGTTAGCCTGAACGGCGTTTCCTGTTAAGAAGGAGCAAATCACGGCGAGGAAGGCAAAGGAGGCAGCAAGCCATTTCCAGTTAGCCCCAAGACCTTTCTCAATGTAGTACATAGGTCCACCGGAGACACTGCCATCTGCGTTTTGAACTCTATATTTTACAGCAAGAAGGCACTCAGAATACTTCACAGCCATTCCCAAGAATGCGGTAATCCACATCCAAAAAAGTGCACCAGGTCCACCATAATGGATGGCAATGGCGACTCCGGCAATATTCCCAATGCCAACGGTTGCTGATAATGCAGTGGATAACGCCTGAAAGTGATTTACATCCCCCGTTTCATCAGGATTATCATATGCCCCACGAACAACCTTAAGTCCATGACCAAATTGTCTTAGCTGGATAAATCCCAGTCGAATCGTGATAAATAGACCATAGCTCAATAGCGCTATGATCATGACGGGGATGGCAGAGGGCGTATTCCATACAAGGTTGTTTAGAAAGTCAACAACCGATTCGAGTGCGTCCATGTGCGATGAAGGTTCTTAGAGGCAGTGTTAAAAAAGTATTACCAATGTAATAAAAGATTTACGAACTTGCGTGGATAACTGATCAGTATCATCACTAAGGAGACGTTCATTATGACAAAAGCAGACATCGTAGATGTAATATCCTCCTCACTGGGGCTAACAAAAAAAGACACCGAAGAAGTTGTAAACGGTTTTTTACAAACAGTATCTGAATCTATGGAGCGTGGGGAAACCATTGAACTCCGTGGTTTTGGTGTATTTAAAGTGGTTGAGCGTGCAGCAAGAAAGGCACGTAATCCAAAAACGAATGTTGAGGTTCACTTACCCGCACAGAATGTGCCGACGTTTAAGTTTTCAAAAGAAGTAAAAGAGAGTGTTAAAAAGGCACAGTCGTAACGACTGCGTTATTAGCGTAATTCTTTGCACACTTGGTTTATCGATCCCCGCAGTATGGAGTCTCAAATAGACTTTTGAATTCCTCTTGGGAAGAGGTGTGCGCCACGCAGAGCATGGCTTTTGTGATTGTAGATTCGTAGGTCATATCTCCTGCAGAAACTACGCCAAGCGCTTCTAGTTGACGACCACTCTCGTACGCGCTTAGCTGCACTGTATCGTAGAGTGCTTGCGATCGCACGATGACATGATTCCCTTGCGCGCGAAGTTGCTCCACAAAGGGCAAAACCGAGGTAGGGCCCTTGGTGGGTACATTCCCACTGCCATAAGCCTCAAGAATCACCACCTGCTTTGTGTTCATGGGGTCAAGCTCTTGTGGTAAATTTAGTTGGGGCTTCCAACCAGGGAATAGTGGGAAAATGGAGAGCGATTCAGGTGAAAAATTAAGACCGAAACGTGTGGATGGATCCTGAAAGGGTCTTTTCGCAGGTTCTTTTTGTGAGTTGCGAAGGCCTTTATACTCTTGTTGGAACTGAATCGACATGCCTATTTTTGCTAGAAGTGCCTCATTTGGGGACGAAAATGCATTAAACTCATTAATGCTAAGCTTTGTGGTGCGATTCCCTCGATATAGGCAATCATTGAAGGCAATCATGACCTCGGCTATAGGATAGGTAGCAAGCTCGACGGCATTCATTAGATTTCGCCTGGCATCGCTACGAAGCACACTCAAAGGTACCTGGCTCCCAGTTAATATGATGGGTATGGATAGGTCACTAAGCGTGTATGAGAGGGCAGAGGCTGTGAATGCCATCGTGTCCGTACCATGAAGCACAACGACTCCGTCACACGTACCCGCAGCAGACCGTATCGCATGAGCCAACGCTATCCAATTCGTTGGGTGCAGGTCCGAGGAATCCTCTCGAAATAGAGACTCGTGGGTAATGTGAGCGATATCCTCTAACTCTGGAAACGCTCTATCAAACGAGGCTTTGAAGCGCTCATCATCCCAAAACATTTCCCCATCCTTGACATCCATGGCAATCGTGCCACCCGTCTGGATGAGATGAATGTGCTTCACGAATTCAGAACAAGAAGTTTTCCTTGTAGGGATTTGGCCTGTGAGACATAAAGGCTCTGTGGATAATCATCAATCAGTTGTCCTACAACTTCTAAAGCGGTGTCGTAATCGCCAGCCTGCTGATAACTATATGCAGCTTGAAGCATGAAATCTGGTGTGGTCCCTTCATTGTCGCTCCAGGTTGCTGCATCCATATACCGATCACCAGCTGCAAGAAAAGACCCATTTTCTTCCAGTAATTTAGCATGGAACGCGATCGGTCCTACGCCAAGAATCCCTTTGACAGGTTTGTAGGATTGGATGGATTGGAGCGCAAGGTCTGTCTGTCCCAACTCGTAGTACGCGATTGACGCATAATACGACGCAAGATTCGCGGCTTTGGTGCCACTATAGCCAGATTGAATCTGAACAAAACCTAGGGTGAAATCGGATTCAACACCATTCAAGGCTGCATCATATAGCCCCATGGAAAGGTATCCTTCCGCGGTAGCCAGCAAAATCTGCGCTTCTTGCTCACGGTTCTCAGAGTATAGATTCCATCCCACAAGACCGGCGATACCCGTAATGACAATCGCGGCACTAATGATTAATACCTTGGAGTTGTCCGTCAACCATTGAAGGACTCGTACGGACGGATCAACTTGTTCTTCCTGTTCTGCAGGATTTGGAAACGTGCTCATATAATGAAAAGCAATAAATTGGTTAATTAAGAAAGTTACGCTCCTTCGCTATTGGAATCAAACCTTAGCGTAAAACACCTTCGTGAAGTTCATAGATGTGATCACATAGTTTGGCGATTTCAGCATCATGTGTGACCAATACACACGTCGTTTGACTCTGTCGTGATCGTGTAATAAGCACGTCCATGACTTCATTAGATGTCGCTTCATCTAAATTCCCTGTAGGCTCATCGGCCAAGATGATGCTTGGCTGATGTACAAAGGCTCTTGCAATCGCCGCTCGTTGTTGCTCACCTCCAGAACACTGTTTGGGGAAATGTGTCAAACGGTGCCCCAAACCAAGATCTTGAAGGAATTCACTGGCTTGATGGCGCGCTTTTTTTTGATCATAGCCACCTATGATGAGAGGTAAACTCACATTATCCTGAAGGGTAAAATCGGCCAGAAGATGATGAAACTGAAAGACAAACCCCATCATTCGGTTACGAAGTGCATCTAGCTCATTTGAAGAGATGGCTGAAATTTGGGTCTCAGACCAATGAATCGTGCCAATATCAGGTGAATCAATCCCTCCAAGAAGATGCAAGAGTGTACTTTTGCCAGACCCACTCGATCCCATTATGGCAACAATTTGTCCTTGATGTACTTCCAAGGAACAGTGCTTCAGCACGTCGATAGACTGTCCTTCATCGTTTTTGTACGATTTGCTGACATCCTTGGCACGTAACATGGGTGAAGTTGTCATGAGCGTTCTGATACAAACTCTGGTAAAAGGATTTGCTCCATTCGAGCGCAGGTCCCATCATCCTTCAATGTAGCCAGAACCCCACAAATTCTAGGATCGCCTTCTGCAGTTTTGTACCGTTGAGGTGTTAGCATGGTGAGTCGTCGTTTTGCTGTCTCAATATCCAGACCTAGGACAGACTGAAACGACCCTGTCATACCCACATCTGTGATATAGCCTGTCCCTTTGGGCAGGATACGCGCATCAGAGGTGGGAATATGGGTGTGCGTTCCAACAACCACCGATACTCGTCCATCCAAGTGCCAACCCATGGCCATTTTTTCGGCTGTTGCCTCAGAGTGCATATCCACAAAGAGGATATCAACTTCGTCTTTCATTCTTGAAATAGCGTAATCTGCCGACTCAAAAGGATCATTCACTGGCTGCATATATGTCCGGCCAATTAGATTTAAGACCCCAATGTTCTGATCACGCCCTGGAATTTGGTATACGCCAAATCCGATTCCTGGATTCCCCTTGGGATAATTAAATGGACGAAGAATTCTCTTTTCTGTTTTTAGCCGCTTGAAAATAAGGTGTTTGTCAAAGGAGTGATTACCGCCGGTAAGGACGTGGATCCCTAAATCAAAGCAAGCATCTGCCAGCTCATCATTTAGGCCTCTTCCTTCATGTAAATTCTCACCATTGGCAATTACAAAAACTGGCTGATGCTTCTTTAACAACGCAGGCAATAGAGTTTGTAGAATCTCTAGCCCAGGTTGGGAGACAATGTCACCAATAAACAGAATGCTCAGTGGCTTACGAGAGGCCATGTTCTAGGAAGTAGAGGACTGAGGCTATAATGACAAAATTGAGAATGCTTAGAGGTAAGAGTCGTGACCACCCCAGATCCATCACTTGCTTGAACGTAAATCGACCTATTGTCCATCGTACCCAGATGAAAAAGAATGCAAAAAAGCTTGTCTTGGCGAGGAAAACGGATACATCCAGAGCCATTTTGAGGGGTTCTGATAACTCAGGTAACCATAAGGCGGCAAATGGAAGATGGTAACTGCCAAAGAAAAAGGTTGTGATAAGCATTGAGTTAATGACCACATGCATGTACTCCGCCAGGAAGAACATCCCAAATTTCATGGAAGAGTATTCTGTGTGGAATCCACCGACAAGCTCTTGTTCTGCCTCCACAAGATCAAATGGCGTACGTTTTGACTCGGCAAATGCAGAGATGATGAAAATGATGCCGCCAAGAGGGTTTCGGAGGATATTCCACCAAGTTTCTTGAGATGCAGCAACATCTAGTACATTCAAAGAACCTGCAAACAAAAGGCATGAGGCTACGGCCATTCCCAAGGGTAATTCGTAACTAATCATCTGTGCAGACGCACGTAAGCCACCCAAAAGGGAGTACTTGGAATTTGAAGCCCATCCCGCAATGGTGATACCATACACACCCAGCGAAGCAATAGCCAACAAATAGAGCACAGAGGCGTTCATGTTGGAGACATACAATCCATCTCCAAACGGTATGACTGCAACTGTCATAATGGCTGTGGCCACTGGAATAATGGGGGCAATCGTATGTAAAAAACGGTACCCAGCGGTTGGAGTGATATCTTCTTTTAGAATCAGCTTAATGACATCTGCCACTGGCTGAAACAAGCCTAAAGGCCCTACACGATTTGGACCGTATCGATTTTGAATCGCTCCAGCAATACGTCTCTCAGCATAGACAGCAATGGCAGCTGAGGAAACGAGTAGAGCTACAGATACCCCTAAAACAATATATGGGGTCACGATGAGGCCTCCTGTGTTTCTGATGATGTTAATAAGATACCTCGCTGATCATCCATAGCTTGGTAGGTCACACCTTCAAGAGCCGGGATATTTGATGCTAGTGCATCCAAAACATCACGTCCATGGCGATAGGAGAGAGTATGGCCCCACAGCAAAGATAGATCCCCTACAATTTCCCAAAGTGGCTTACAATCTACTTTGTGGTCTTCATTCACCCAGTGATCAAATTTGGTTCCAAATCGATCAAGTCTCCCTTCACTCATTTCTAAATCTAGTCGACGGTTGGTGTATTTCGTCTCTTTGGCAGGATAGGTGCGTTGAATTCTTTGATCTACATTGACATAACTAGCGGTGTGTTCAACCGCGCATGTGATTGGGATCGTCAAGGTGGCTGCTTTGGCCATCTGCGTATGATTCGTTCCAAAGTAGATCCATGTTTTCCCCTTAATCTCTTCTTCGCTAAGCCATCCTCTTTCGATGTAATCGTCATGTAGAGAGAGGATCACTTTTGCTTCTGCCACAGCTTTCTTGAACGCTGCTTTAGTTCGTTTTTTAAGACCCAGAAGCTCACATCCATGGGTGTTGGGCGCTTGGTCATCCACAAGGAGGAAATCATCCCCCGATTCTTTTTCAATGTGAGTTGTGTAGGAAGGGGACTGCTTGAGTATCGATTCAGAAAATTGCATCCATGCTCCATTCTCTTCCACAGATGCGTAAGGACTACCCAACACTAAGATTTGCTTTGTATCGGTAGACTCAACAATCTCCTGAGTTGTTTGGTATGCATTATCCCATGAGGTCATCACCAGGCTACTGTCATTAGGATGTAGTCTTATTGCAGGGGTGGAGAGTCTTTGTTCATTATAGAGGTGAATGGCATCTCGACCCTTGTCTGTCATCCAGTACTCATTCACATGTGGATTATGTCTTGGGGTAATGCGAAGCACAACATTATCACGTGTCCATAAGTCTACATTGACACCCTTCCCGTTGGTGATGTCGAGACCGGGTGTTTGATTCATTTCCCAGACTCGTGCCTTGAAGCGGAAATCGGTCGATGTAAGTGCACCCACAGGGCATAAATCAATCGTATTCATGGAGTAGGGGTCATCAAATACGGTTCCTGGAGCTGTGGTAGGATGATTCTTGTCGCCTCTTCGCGTGATGGTAAGCTGATGTGACTGACTAATTTCATCGGTGAAGCGCGTGCAGCGAGTACAATTAATGCATCGCTCAGCATCTAGTGTCACACGGGGGCCGAGTTGTACATGTTTAGGCTTGTGTTGCTTTTTAACCTCGAACCGTGATCCCTCAGGTCCATACTTGTAGGTTTGGATCTGCAGGGGGCACTCACCCGCTTGATCGCAAATCGGGCAGTCCAGTGGATGGTTGATAAGGATCATCTCTAGGGTGTCCTTGTGTGCCCTTTTTACGAGGTCATCTGTCTCATGAGTATGGACAATCATATCGTCCATCATGTCCATGTTGCACGACGTTTGCAGCTTTGGGAACCATCGGATTTGACGCTCCCCTTGGTCATCAAGCTCATAGTCACCTGTTTCTCTGTTCTTGACGTACTGCCCAACCTTTACCATACACATACGGCAATTAGCGGGGGCGCTCATGGAAGGGTGATAACAGAAAAAGGGGACATCTTTATTCTTTGATAGAATAAAATCGAGCAACTTTGGCTTGCCCTCAAAGCTGTATGGTATTCCGTCAATTACGATTTCTGCCATGGGTACTCTACACGTTTTGCGTTATCCAACAGGGATAAGACTCGGTTTACATCGAGCTTCAAATTCATCTCTAAAGCGACTAATCGTATATCGTACAGGCCATGCGGCGGCGTCTGCCAAGGCACAAATGGTACGACCTTCCATTTGTGATGTAATATCTAGCAGTAAATCGAGATCACGGGTTGTCCCTTGCCCTGTAACCACTTTCTCGAGGATTTTTTCGAGCCACCCAGTACCCTCACGACAAGGAGTGCATTGTCCACAAGATTCATGATGATAAAACTTGCTGATTCTCCATAGAGTCTCCACAATATCGGTGTCCTCATCCATCACAACCATACCAGCAGTCCCCATC
>CENN01047958.1_pt1 | contig 10161 bp, 8 predicted proteins | sample 530151 | NCBI WGS metagenome assembly CENN01 (sample SAMEA2591084, study PRJEB7988) | marine metagenome | isolation source: saline water (ENVO:00002010), including
GACCCTGATCGGCCCCTGCTTGCGCTCCTGCCCGGGAGCCGGTCACGGGAGGTTGCAACCCTGCTGCCCGATATGTTGAGGGCTTTCAGCATCCTCAAGGCAGAGCTGCCGTCATTGCAGGCGGTCCTGCCCATGGCATCAAATGTGGCCTCAGGCGTTACGGCCATGGTTGGGCGCATCACGGGGGAGGGTTCAGGCCATGATCAGGGCCTTCATTTAAGGCCGCAGGACGACCTCGATGTTGTCCTTGCCGCCAGTGACGCTGGCATGATCTGTTCGGGGACGGTGACGCTGGAGGCGGCGCTGGCAGGCTTGCCGGGCGCTGTCTATTATCGGCCGGACTGGCTGGCCCGAAAGCTCGGCAATATCTTTGTTGAACGCAGTAATGTGGTGTTGGCCAACGCCATCATGGGGGAGCAAATCTACCCGCTCTACCTGAATGATGAATTTTCGCCGCAATCCATGGCCGATGCTGCACTTCCGTTGCTGACCCGGCCGGGAACTCGCATTACCACCCTTGGCGATACGCTAACGGTCAAGGGCGGTTTCGGCCGCACCTCGGCGGACGTGATTATTCGCTCTACTAAAGGGAAGTCCTGACTGAACCAGACCCGAGGGTTTAACGCTCATCCACAGGGGTGTAGGAACGTTCCGCTGGCCCAATATAGAGCTGGCGCGGGCGACCGATCCGCTGAAGCGGGTCCTCGATCATTTCCTTCCACTGCGAAATCCAGCCAACCGTTCTGGCCACGGCAAACAGCACCGTGAACATGGAGGTCGGGAAGCCCATGGCTTTCAGGATGATGCCGGAATAGAAATCCACGTTGGGGTAGAGCTTCTTTTCAATGAAATATTCATCCTTCAGCGCGATATCTTCCAGTTCCATGGCCAGATCAAGCAAGGGTTCGTTCTTGATGCCGAGGTTGTTCAAGACTTCGTGGCAACTGTCCCGCATGACCTTGGCGCGAGGGTCAAAATTCTTGTAGACACGATGCCCGAACCCGAAAAGCCGGAATGGATCATTCTTGTCACGGGCGCGCTTGATGAATTCAGGAATACGGCTGCGGTCACCGATTTCATTCAGCATGGTCAGTACAGCCTCATTGGCGCCGCCATGGGCAGGCCCCCAGAGCGCGGCGATACCGGCCGCGATACAGGCAAACGGATTGGCCCCCGATGACCCCGCCAGCCGCACGGTTGAGGTTGAGGCGTTCTGTTCATGATCAGCGTGCAGGATCAGTATCTTGTTCATGGCATCAGCCAGCACAGGGTTGATCTCATAATCCTGGGCCGGGACCGCAAAACACATTTGCAGGAAGTTTTCAGCATAGGTCAGGTTATTGCGCGGGTAGTTGAAGGGCTGACCGAGCGAGTATTTATAGGCCATGGCCGCCAGGGTAGGCATCTTGGCGATCAGGCGGCGGGAGGCGATCATCCGCTGTTGCGGGTCATTGATGTCGGTCGAGTCATGATAGAACGCCGACAGTGCGCCCGTTACGCCGCAGAGAATGGCCATGGGGTGTGCATCACGGCGGAACCCGCGGAAGAATGTATGCAGTTGTTCATGCACCATGGTGTGATGCGTGATGGCATAGTCGAATTCCTGCTTTTCCTGGCTGTTCGGCAACTCACCATGCAGCAGCAGATAGGCGACCTCAAGAAAATCGCTTTTTTCCGCCAGCTCGGAAATCGAATAACCGCCATGCAGCAACTGGCCGACCTCACCATCAATATAGGTCAAATCGGATTTGCAGGATGCGGTCATCCCGAAACCGGGATCAAAGGTGAACAGCCCGGTTTCGCTATAAAGCGTGCGAATATCCACCACGTCAGGGCCGATTGTGCCGGGGATCACCGGCAGCTCAACGGTTTTCCCGGTTGAATTATCGGTGAAGGTCACGGTGTTGGTTGGCTTGGCCATTACATTATTCCTGACTTGTCCTGGGAGATAGTCTCAATGTCTATGATCTCAATGTATAGGGTAATAATATTATTATAATTGTTTTGCAATTTATTTGCAAATGGCGGCGATGCGCAGGCGTATCTGTTCAACCCCCAGACAATAGCTGATCAGAACGATATCAGGGGTTTGTTTCATGCCGGTTAGGGCAGCCCGCAAGGGTGGACCAATATCACGCATTTTCAGCCCCTTGCCTTCCAGCCACTGACCCAGCCATTGCTTGAAGCCATCAGGGCTGTCAAAATCATCGGGCAGGTCCTGCGCCATGGCGGCCAGGTTTTCCCGGGCGGTATCGGTTACCAGCGCGGCGGCTTCCTCCGAAATCTCGGGGGCATGATCATGGATGGCGAAAGTTGCGGCCTCTTTCAGGTCCGGCAGACGCTGGGCGCGTTCAGCAAAGGCCGGGGCCAGTTGTTCCAGCCGGGTCATGATCGCAGCGCTGGTATCGTCACCATCCAGCATCAGCCGGGTCAGCGTATCCACCGGCAGGGAACGGATATAATGGCTGTTGGTGGCGGTCAGTTTTTCCATATCAAAACGTGCCGGTGATTTGCCGATGGCATCCAGCCCGAACCATTCGATGGCCTGATCACGGCTGATAATCTCATCGTCACCATGGCTCCACCCCAGCCTGAGCAGATAGTTGCAGACAGCCTCAGGCAGAAAGCCCATGTCACGATAGGCCGTGGCTGACAGCGCACCATGGCGTTTTGACAGTTTGGCCCCGTCAGAACCATGGATCAGCGGGATATGGGCATAGACCGGCACGGGCCATTCCATCGCCTCAATAATCTTCTGCTGGCGAAAGGCGTTGTTGAGGTGATCATCACCCCTGATCACATGGGTAACCCCCATATCATGATCATCCACCACCACCGCCAGCATATAGGTCGGCGTTCCATCGGCGCGCAACATCACCAGATCATCCAGTGCATCATGGCTGACGGTAACCGCGCCCTGCACCGCATCATTGATGGTGGTGCTGCCCTCAAGCGGCATTCTGAGCCGGATGGTAAAAGGCGCATCAGGGGCCGAGGCAGGGTCGGCATCACGCCAGGGGGAGATGATCTGCCCGCCGGTGGCGCGGGCCTCCTCCCTCAACGTGGTCAGTTCATCCGGGGTGAGATAACAGCGATAGGCATGGCCCTTTTCCAAGAGAATCCGGGCAACCTCACCATGACGTTCGGCGCGGCTGGATTGATAGAGCGGGTCATCATCACCCGCCAGACCAAGCCATTCGAGGCCCTCATGGATCGCGGCCACAGCTTCAGGCGTTGAGCGGGCCTTGTCCGTATCCTCAACCCTCAGCAGATACTTGCCGCCGTGATGACGGGCAAAGAGAAAATTGAACAGCGCTGTCCGCGCCCCGCCAATATGAAGGAAGCCGGTCGGGGAGGGTGCAAATCGGGTTACTACGCTCATTAAAAATTAACCTTTTTGCGTCATGCTAGGGGTTGAAGAGGGTTTACCATGAAGAGCCTTTGGCCGACAACGACTAATACCACTCCCCGTCCGTCCGAGGTCAGCCTCAGGGTCGTCACCATGGTGATGGCCGGGATCATGGTTGAGGATGTCATGGCTGAGTCCATGGGCGGGGTGATGATCGCGGCGGCGATTGGCATCATCTGGCTGATGGCGGGCGTGTGTTGCTGGCGGTTCTCCGAACAGCTCAAGGCACTGGGCATGACCATGCTGATGCTGCTGCCTTTTGCGGCCCTTGGTTTTGCCATGGCCAGTTTCACGGGCGGTCCTCAAAAAGAGCTCCACCCACCCGGGGTGATGACGGCCACCGGAACCGTCGCCATGGCTGAGGCCATGACCCGCTCACGTCAACGCATCCGCTTTACCCCTGATGGTGTTGGCAGCAAGGGTACCAATGTTGGGGGTACCAATGTTGGGGGAGCCAATGTTAAGGGGGATTGGCGGCTTATAGTCCCGGCTGAAGCCGCCTCGCTCAGCCCGGGTGATCGTGTCACGTTGACGGCGCGGCTCCAGCACCCCTTGCCCCGGTTGCTGCCGGGCGGGTTTGATTTCACGGCCCATGCCCTGCGCCACGGGTTCAGTGCCACCGGCTTTGTCCGTGAGGTTGAGGTAACCGGTCAGGGCGATGCCAGCACCATTGCCGTGATGCGGTATCATCTCCAGCAACGGATCATCGCGGCCCTGCCGGAGGAAAAGGCGGCGGTGGCCTCGGCCTTGCTGGTTGGATTGAGGGGGCTGATCACCCCGGGGTTGAGGGAAGATTTCAGGGCATCGGGCCTTGCTCACCTGCTGGCCATATCAGGGCTGCACATGGCGTTGTTCTGCGGCAGTGTTCTGTTTGCAATCCGGCTGGTGCTGGCACTGTTTCCGGTCTTCTCCAGCCGTTACCCTGCGCTCAAGATCGCGGCCCTCGCCTCCCTTCCGTTCGGGGCCTTCTATCTTATGGTGGCGGGCATGCCCATCAGCGCGATGAGGGCGTTCGGGATGGTCTGTTTCGTTATTCTTGCGATAGTTCTCGACCGCCGGGGCATGACCCTGCATCACGTTGCCATGATGGCCCTGATCCTGCTGCTGATTGACCCGGACAGTCTTTATGATCCGGCCTTTCAGATGTCATTCGCGGCTGTTTTTGCCCTGGTGGCCAGCTGGATGATCAGGCAACAGTATCGGATCACCACGGTCACAACGAACCCGCCCGGCCCGGGCCGAAAGCTGATGCGCTATGGTGGTGAGATTGCGGCCGCGTCACTGATTGCATCCTCGGCCTCAGCCCCGTTCGTGCTGTATCATTTCGGGGTCACCACGGCATGGTCTGTGCTGGCCAATCTGGCGGGCATGCCGCTGATGGGCTTCATCATCATGCCGGCGGGGGTGCTGGCTTTCCTCCTGATGCCGTTTGGGCTGGAACCCTCGGCCTTCTTCCTGATGGGGCAGGGGATTGACCCCCTGACCACGGTTGCAGCCCGGATCGCCGAATTCCCGCTATCCAGTCTCCACCTGCCGTCACCGCCAGCCATCACGCTGGTGTTGCTGACCCTGGCCATGGTGGTTCCGTTCATGATCCGGGCGGTGAGGGTTTTTATCATTCCCCTGCTGATCACGGGCGGGCTGGTCTGCTGGATTATCCAGCCCCTGCCTCAACTGGCCATCACCAACCTGCATGGCCGGATTTATGCGGTGGTGATCAATTCGGATGGTGAGGCGGTGATCAGCCGCCGCAAGACCAACGGCTTCACGCGATCCGTGCTGCTCCGCCCCTTTGGTTTTGCAACGGCGCAATACGCACCGGATGCTGATGGCAGTGAATGCCGCCGCGGGTATTGCCTGATCCCGGTGAAAGGCACCGGCCAGTCACCCGGGGAGGATAAGCGGATTGCGCTGGTCTGGAGACGCTTTGCCCTCACCGATGCCTGCCGTGAGGCTGATCTGGTGCTTGCCCATGTTGACGCGCTCTATCCCTGTTCTGATGGAACAGCGATTATCGACCCGGCGGGGATCAGCACCAGTGGCGGTATCCTTGGCTATTCCGATGAGGCAGGGTTCCGGCTCGAAAGCGTCAATAAAGACGGATAAGCCCCGCCAGCTTGCCCTGGATTTCAACACGGTCAGGACCGAAAATCCGGGTTTCATAATCAGGATTGGCCGCCTCAAGCGCGATGCTTTCGCCCTTCTTACGGAGTTTTTTGAGGGTTGCTTCCTCACCATCCACCAGCGCCACCACGATGGTTCCGTTCGGCGCGGTTTCGCAGCGTTCGATCAGCACCGTGTCACCATCCATGATCCCGGCCTCAATCATCGAGTCGCCCTCAATCTCTAGCGCGTAGTATTCGCCCATCCCCATCATGGATGGCGGCAGGTCGAGGTAACGCGACGGGTCGCTGATCGCGCTGATCGGGGTTCCGGCGGCAATCTTGCCGAGCAGGGGAACACTGGCCGTCTCTTCAGGCTGGACCGGTTCGGGTTGGGGGCGTTCAGCCCCGCTGATGCTGGAGCCATCGGGGTTTTTCAGCACCTCAATAGCGCGCGCACGATTGGGCAGGCGGCGGATATAGCCGCGTTCCTCCAACCCGGTCAACAGGCGGTGAATTCCGGATTTGGATTTCAGGTCAAGAATCCGGCACAATTCCTCAAAACTCGGCGGCACATCATGCTGATCAAAATGGTCAATCAGCACGGTCAGCATGGTTTTTTGTTTCTGGGTCAGCATTTGAGCCTCCCTTTAGCGGATGGGTTTTCCTGTCTTGATCCTGTTTTGTTCTACCTTTTTTCTCATGAAAAGGCAAGCCCAAAAGGGAGATGTCATAGGGTGGGGTGTGGTCAGATACCTGAATTAAATGCCAGGCGGGATCATCAGTATCGGCACGATTTCGCCCGCCCCGACAGCAGGGGCATTGGCCGGGCGCATGATCAGCGCCTCGGCATGGGCAAAGACAGCCATCATGCCTGAATCCTGTCCTTGCAGGGCTGTGACGGCGATGCGGCCATCATCCCTGAACGCCATTCTGGCCCGCATGAATTCCTGGCGCCGGTCGTTTTGAGGCAGGTCAGCCTCCAGCACAGCATGGTGATAGGCCGGGGCGTAGTCCTGGCCCAGCATGGCGCGGATCGCGGCGGCGGCAAAGATGATCCCGCAGACCCCGGTGGAAACAGGGTTGCCGGGCAGGCCAAGCAGGGGTGTTCGTGCATCGCCCCCGATATGCCCGAAGACAAGCGGTTTGCCCGGCCGCATGGCGATACGCCAGAAGCTGAGGTCACTGCCCGACTGCATGCGGCGGGCGATGCCATCATGCTTGCCGACGGAGGCACCGCCGCTGGTCACGATCAGGTCTGCTGCCATGGATTGTTCCAGCGCGGCATCAAGCGCCTTGTCCTCATCACGGACAATACCAAGCGATAGCGGCTCACCGCCAACAGCGCGGATCAGTTTTTCAAGGAAGATACTGTTGCTGGAAATGATCTGATGCGGCCCCGGGGTAACGCCGGGTTCAACCAGCTCATCACCGGTGCTGATCACCGCCACACGCGGCTTGCGCCGTACCTCTACCGTGCCATGACCCGCCGATCCGATGAGGGCGAGGCTACGGGCAGAAAGGGTTCGTCCAGCCTCAAACAGCCGGTCCCCCATGCTGAAATCATTGCCCTCTGGCCGGATAAAACGGTATTTCGCCGGGGCTTCATGCACCGTTATCCGGTTGCCCTCGGCCTCGGTGTCTTCCTGCAGGATGATGGTATCGGCCCCCGGGGGGCAATGCGCACCGGTAAAAATACGCACGCACTGGCCCTTGCTGATATCCCCACCATAGGGGTGACCCGCCGCGCTTTCCCCGATCATCTCCAGATCAGCGGGAAAGGCCGTCAGATCAGCGGCCATGGCGGCGTACCCGTCCATGGCGGAAACCGAGGCAGGGGGATGGCTCAGCGTGGCATCGATGGGGCTTGCCAGCACCCGGCCGTCACCCTCCTTGAGGGCAACGGTTTCAACACCCATCATCGGCATGGCGGATGCAATCGCCTCAAGCGCACCCTCAACCGACAGGAGGGCTGGTTTAGCGCTGGTCATCGGCCTCAAACACCCCGGACTTGCCGCCGGATTTGCGGATCAGGCGCAACCCGCTGATGACCATGCCGCGATCAACGGCCTTGCACATGTCATAAACAGTCAGTGCCGCGACCGAGGCTGCGGTCAATGCCTCCATCTCAACGCCGGTCTGGCCCGTCACCCGGCATTCGGCGCGGATCAGCAGCCCGTCATCCTCAATGCTGATATCAACACTGACATGGGTCAGGCCGATAGGGTGGCAGAGCGGGATCAGGTCAGCCGTTTTCTTGGCCCCCATGATCCCGGCCAGTTGCGCCACCTGAATAACATCGCCTTTCTTGTGCCCACGGTCACGGATCAGGCTGAGCGTTTCAGCCAGCATCGTCATCCGGCCCTCGGCAATAGCGGTGCGGCTGGTGGTGTCTTTTTCCGAAATGTCGACCATATGCGGGTCGCCATCAGGGTTGAAATGGTTGAACCCGGTCATGCGATTTTCCTGTTGGCGGGGAGTGGGTTGGCAAGGAGGCTGCGGGTAGCAGAGGTAACATCATCCTGCCGCATCAGGCTTTCGCCGATGAGGAAGGTTCTGGCCCCGGCACGGGCCATGCGATCAAGGTCTTCGGGGGTGTTCAGCCCGCTTTCGGCGATGGCAAGCCTGCCTTCGGGGAAGTCATTGAGCAGGCCTTCGGCTGTGGCCAGATCAGTCTGCATGGTGCGCAGGTTGCGGTTATTGATCCCGAGCAGGGGTGAGGTCAGGCTGGTGGCGCGTTCCAGTTCCTCGGCATCGTGAATTTCCACCAGCACCGCCATGCCCAGATCATGGGATGCGGACTCCAGCTCATGGGCGAGGGCATCATCCACCGCCGCCATGATGATCAGGATGGCATCAGCCCCAAACGCCCGTGCCTCCATCACCTGATGCGTGTCGATCATGAAATCCTTGCGCAGGACCGGCAGGCTAGTGGCATTGCGGGCGGCAACCATGAAATCCATGTGGCCCTGGAAATACGGCTCATCGGTCAGCACGGAAAGGCAGCTTGCGCCGCCTCCCTCATAGGCCCGGGCCAGTTCAGGCGGGTTGAAATCCGCCCTGATCACGCCCTTGGAGGGGGAGGCTTTCTTGACCTCGGCGATCAGCCCGTAGCCTGCGGCGGAAGCCTCCACCAAGGCTGCGGTAAAGTCACGCGGGGGGGACTGATCCCTGATCATGCCGGTGAGTTCAGCAACCGAAAGGCGCGATTTGAGCGCGCTCACCTCATCCCTCTTGGTGTCGATGATGCGTCCCAGAACATCACTCATGACGCTGGCTCCTCATTGGTGATCCGAACTAGCCCGTCCAGGGCGGCACGGGCGTTGCCGTCATCAATCGACTGGCGGGCCATGTCAGCGCCCTCGGCAATACTGGCGGCGTGGCCACCCCCGAACAATGCCGCCCCGGCATTGAGGATGACGATATCACGGTAAGCACCTTCCGCCCCGTCCAGCAGGGCGAGGAGGGCTTTGGCGTTGTCTTCTGGGGTGCCGCCGATCAGGTCTTTCGGATCAGCGATCCTAACGCCCGCATCTTCAGGCGAGATGGTCATGGTGGTAATGGCACCATCTTTCAGCACCGCAGCATGGGTTTCACCGGTGGTGGTAACCTCATCCAGCCCGTCTTCACCATGAACAATGATGGCGTGGGTGGTGCCAAGGCTGTGCAGGGCCTCAGCAAAGGGCATGATCCATTCGCGGGCAAAAACCCCCACCATGATCCGTTGCACCAGCGCCGGGTTGGAAAGCGGCCCCAGCAGGTTGAAAATCGTCCGGTAGCCCAGCTCGGCCCGGATCGGCCCGACATGGCGCATCGCGCTATGGTGACGGGGTGCCATCAGAAAACAGATATTCGCCTCATCAAGGGCGCGCTGAACCTGGGGCATCGGTGCATCAAGGTTGATCCCGACCTGGCTCAACACATCTGCCGCCCCGCTCCTGGAGGAAACAGCCTTGTTGCCATGCTTGGCCATCGGGATGCCTGCCCCGGCCAGCACAAAGGCCGTGGCCGAGGATATGTTCCAGGTGCCAATGCCGTCACCGCCGGTGCCAACCACATCCATCGCGCCATCGGGTGCGGTGATGGTAACGGCACGCCGGCGCAGGATACTGGCCCCGGCAGCGATATCATCGGGGGTTTCGCCCCGCAACTTGAGCGCGGTGACAAACGCCGCCATCTGGACAGGGGAGGCATCACCTTCAAGGATGATATCGAAACACTGTTCCATGTCGGGGCGGGGCAGGTGGCCACCATCGGCAATGGTTTTGATAAGGGGCTGCAAGGGATTGGTCATGGTAAAGGGATCTCGGACTGATCAGGCGTGAATATGATCGGGAAAACGGTCATGCAGGTTCAGGACCTGCTTCTCAAGGGTGGCCAGCCTCTTCTCATCAACCGAATTGATCCCGGCCAGCGACAGGAAATTGGCAAACATCCTGTACCCTGTCACGGTGGCGATGCTCTCAGGATGGAACAGCAAGCCGTGCAGGTTCTGGTCCTTATGCTCGATCCCCATGACCAGCCCGGCTTCGGTTTCGGCGGTGATCGTGAAACAGTCGGGCAGGTTTTCGCGTTCAAGCACCAGCGAATGATAGCGCGTCACGGCCACCGGGTCAGGGCATCCCGCCATCAGCCCGCGCCCGTCATGGC
>CENN01010559.1_pt1 | contig 10092 bp, 10 predicted proteins | sample 530151 | NCBI WGS metagenome assembly CENN01 (sample SAMEA2591084, study PRJEB7988) | marine metagenome | isolation source: saline water (ENVO:00002010), including
ATTTATCTACTACAGAGGATAGAACTTTTTTCATTTGATTTTGAAAATCATCAACGGTATGTATGTTTTTTATTTTGCCTTTGAAAAGTTGCATTGCTAAAAATTTTGAACCAGGAAGAGATAGAAATTTAGACTCTTTATTATTCAAATTTTTTTCAACAAAGGATAAAAATTCCGTATTAGCTAGAAGTTTTTTTAAAATATCGTTAACTTCTTCATCTTTGTATGGTTCGATTCTAATCATAATGAATTTATAATTTATCCATGGATGATAAAACTGTATTAAGGAATATTGTAATTTTTTTTGGAATAATTGGGATTGTAATAATCATTCTAATGATTGGTGCCTATTTCTATTAGCCCGGAGGCCACGCAAGACCTCGTCCACCTAAGAGGTGAACATGTATGTGGAAAACACTTTGCCCAGCATCTGTACCATTATTTATTACTAGTCTGTAATTATCATTGAGATTGTATTTCTCTGCTATTTTTTTTGATACTAGCAGAAGATGACCAAGAAGCTCTTTATCACTCTCTTCTGAATCAGACACTTTTGCTATTTCCTTATTTGGAATAATGAGTACATGAACGGGCGCTTGTGGATTAATATCTTCAATAGCAAAACATTGATCGTCCTCGAAAACAATTTTTCCAGGAATTTCTCCTGTTTTAATCTTTAAAAAAATTGAATTTTGACTCATAAAAAGGTCCTTACAAGCCTAATTAATATAATGACACTAATGATTGTTAAAACAATTGCCATAAATCGCACTAATAAGCTTTTAAACATGTTTTTGGAGCCTTCTTTAAAAAAATAGTTAAGCAATAAGATTGATAATAAGATAATTGAGATTAAGCCAACAAAATATAACATTAGAATAAATTAGCTATATATTCCCATAGTACTACCAAAAGAACTAAACCCAAACCCCATATAGCACAAGCCAATAAATCAAAAAATAGAAATTTCTTATAATTAAGCTTAAATGAACCGACAAAAAACGGTGCAAAAGGTCTGATGCTCGGTGTCATTCTTCCAAGAAGTATCGCCCCGAATTCATATTTTTCAAACCAATTTTTTGTTTTTTCAACTCTTTCCTTTCTCTTCCTAAAAAAATTCCATTCGAAGATCTTTGTGCCAAACACTCTTCCCATGAAATAGCTTGATTGGTCTCCTATAAATGACCCAGCATATGCAAAAACTGTGATTAAAAAGATATTTGATATTCCTTCAAGATAAAGAAAAACAGCTAATAAATACAAAAAGAGACTTGGAAAAACTACACCGGTAATTACAAAAGATTCGAAAAAACCTAAGAAAGTTAATAAAAGAGGAGCTAAGTATGGGTTTTCCCTGCTAAAACTTTTTAATACATCCAGCCAGGAGCTACTTTTTTTTTTAAAATTCTTTCCATATCAACAATTTTAAAATTTTGATTATCTGGAAGATTTTCTCCATCATGAACAATTAAGAAACCTTGAGGAAACCTTTCAAAAGATACCGATGTTACATCTAAACCATCGGTATGCTCCACATCTTTAATTTGAAAAGAACCTTGATAATCAAAGGGATATTGTCTGTCATACATATTAAATTTATTATCCCCTTGTGATGATAGGATTATAAAGCCGTCCTTAGCACCTGTTTTATAGACTGCAATTCCTTCAGGATCGCCACCAATATTACCAGCTCTAGAATCTATTATTTTAATTAGCTCAAGGTTTTCTGTATCAAAAACTTTTAAAATACCTCTTGCTCCTTCTCTTGAGATAAAAATATGGCCATTTTCCTCATCAAATACACACCCTTCTGCTTCATTACCAGCAGCAGGAACATTTTCTTCATCTTCTGTAATGTCTATGGTTTTGATTAATTCTTGTTTCTCTAAATTCCAATACTGAATATTGACACCCTCTTCTTCAGTTACTATTGCTCTTAACTCTGAATCGACTATACCTATGCAAATGCCATAAATATTTATTTCTGGATATACAGCTAAAGAAATATTTTCAAATAATTTTGCATACTGGACAGAATTATCTGACCTATCTGTATAAGCAAACCATGAATCTCTAACATCTACATTATTTGGCTTTCCGTTATCATAATAAGCAAGTTCTTCACCAGTAAAACTATATATATACATTCCAGCAGTTTTATCTGTGCCAAGGATAAGTGGATCTCCTTCAGTTAGAAATATTGCAGGATCATCTGCAGCATCACCTTCTGAAGCTATTGGAGGTGTTTCAAAGTCATACTCAACTACAAAAGTTTCTTTCTTACCACCACAAGCAGAAAGAAGAATAAAAGCGATAATCAAAATTATCGCTTTAAAGGTTTTATTAAAAATATTAGAAATTGTATCTAAAGCCGAATGACATCCAGTAACCATATTCATCATACTGAGATAGTCTATCAGGAGAATTCCAATAATAGAACTCTGGTCTATTGTCTAAATTTTTCCCTTCAAATCTTAATGATAAATTTTCTGTGTATTTATATTTTGCAACAAGATCGTAAGAATAATAATCATCAGTAAATCTCATATAACCATACCCAAAATCATCATTGAATAATTCTTCACCTTCATCACCAAGGTAATCAAGATAACTAGATCTATAATTTACAGAAAATCTAATATCAAATTTTCCTTTATCGTATCCAAGAGAAAAATTTGCTGCTTCTTCTGAAAGCTTTCTAAATGGAATAGTAAATGTTTCAGTATTATCTCCACCAGGAGCAAAATCACTTTCTCCGTCGTTATATGTAACATTAGCAGACACAAAAAACCCTTCTAGAGGTAAATATGCATCAAGCTCTGTAAAATAATTTAGCTCATATCCAAGGATTGATGAATCTCCTGCATTTGCAAAGGTCTCTAAATCTGAAAAGAAAATTCCTCCAACTATCTGGTTGCCGAGCACTCTTGGGTAAATAGTGTTAGATATATCTTTGTAATAAAGACCTGCTGAAAAGAAAGATTCATCCCCATAGTATTCGAATCCTAAATCATAATTATTTGCTTCATATGGTTTAAGATCTGGGTTACCCATCGAACCAGACCACTCACCATCGCCATTTCCATCTCCAATATCAGGAACCGGTGCAGTTTGTTCAAATCCTGGTCTAGAAAGCGAACGATAAGCTGCAGCTCTTAATTGCACTTTATCGTTCAAGAAATATTTTACGTTAATACTTGGTGCTAAAAAGCTATAGTCATTTTCAAACTCTAATCTATCTTGCTCATCACCATCGTTGAAACCATAAGTTTCAAATGATGTATCTTCGTTTCTTAAGCCAGCCACAACAACAGCATTATTTGTTTCTATAGTAGTCATGAAATACAGTGCAAATATTTCTTCTTTAGTACTCCAGAAATCTGCAAGATCTAAATCTAGAGGCCTAAATTGATTTTGCAAAGGAAAGACTAATGAAGGATCAGCAAAAAAAGATAGCGCTTCTGGAAAATACCACAAGTTATTTGGTGCTGAGGGTGAGTAAGTAAACATACCTTGTGCTACATCACCCGAACCATCTATATTGCCCTCTCTATTTGATTTAATTCTTTCACTTGATTTAGCGCCAAATTCAATCGACATTACATTCCCATTAAAATCGAATTGATCACTTTCAAAATCAATTTTAAAGGCATCTTCACGATCTTGAATTAAACCATAATCTATTTCGAGCTCGTCCCAGTCATACTCTGACGGATCAGTAAGCATCTGTCCTCGAGGTGCTAAAGATAAGCTTATAAATTTTGGATTTGCCCAGCTGTAGGTGCCACAAATATCATCACCACTTCTAATGCGACACTGAGCTCGAAATTTAGCATCAACATTATTGGTATCATCCTCTTCAGCAAAAGATTCACTAAATTGAAATTTGGTGTTATACATCCCTAGTCTGCTCTCACCCCCAAAAATTTTGGTTTCAATTGTTCTTACTTCTATTCTTTTTCTTGTTTCTTTATCTGCGGTAATTCTTTGATAAGATGCAGAAGTAGGTGTAACAGAAGACTCTACTAAATTTCTTGCGCGATATTCATCTTTAAATCTAATCTCATCATCCTCATATTTATTAAATAAAAAATTATAAAAAAGTGATGTGTCATCGTTTAAAACTAAGTCAAAATCTGCCGTAAAACCTTGCCTTTCTCTGGTCAAGTCATAAAACCTCATTTCCCAGTCTCTAGCTAGGTATTTGTTTCCATTATCAGCAATCCCCCATGGCTCATAACCTGTTTCATTGTTATTAGTGATTATGTGTTTACTTTGATATGTGTACCCCACAATAGCGCCAAAAGCATCACTAAACTTCTCACCGTATGTCAATGAGTACTTTGGGCTATCTGCTTCACCAGAAAAATCATTATATGATTGATCGTATTTTATCTTTACTAATCTCTTATCTAATTCAGTAGCTTTTTTTGTTTTAAATTCAATTCTTCCACCTATACCCTCTAGGTCCTGTGAAGGAATTAGTGTTTTATAAACTTCAATAGAGTCTAGCAGTTCAGTTGGAAGACCATCGAGTAGAACTTTTCTACCGCCCTCTGGAGCTGGTACCGTAGCGCCATTAAGTGTTACGCCATTTAGATCTCCTGACATACCTCTTAAAGTGATGTACCTACCTTCACCTTGGTCGTTCTCTACAGAGACACCAGAAAGTCTTCTTACTGCTTCAGCAGCTGTTTCGTCAGGAAATTCTCCTATTGCATCGGAGTCAACAATTGAAACCACTTGATTAGAATCTTTCTGCTTATCAAGTGCAGATTTAAGGCTTGCTTTTGTTCCAATGGCAACAATTTCTTCTATATCCTCATTAGTATCTTCTTGGGATACCAAATATAACGAACTTAAAATTATCAAAGTTAAGATTTTTTTCATTTTGAACCTCACAGAATTGTAATTTATATATGAGCAATGACAATTTTATGACAAATATGTATTTAATACGTAAACAAGTTCATAAATAATTCAAGAAAAATTATTGAAAGAGCTGCACCGATAGGAAGTGTAACAACCCATGAGATAAAAATTGTTCTAACTGAAGCCAGATTTACAGACTTAATTCCTTCTACTAAACCTATCCCAATAACAGCTCCCACAAGAGTATGAGTTGTTGAAACAGGCATATTTAATTGACTGGCCAAAACAACTGTTAAAGCTGCTGACAATTGTGCTGAAAATCCTTTGCTTGGTGTTAAGGTTACTATCCTCTCTCCAATAGTTTTCATAACTCTATACCCCAAAGTTGCAAGACCTATAACTATTCCCACTGCACCTAATAACAAAATCCATAACGGTGTTTCGGAATTATATGGCTGATCTAATAACTCATACGAAGCTTGGTACACTGCTGCTAATGGACCTATTGCATTGGCCACATCATTCGATCCGTGAGCAAACGCTACTGCACAAGATGTAAATATCATTAAATAAGCAAATTGAGATTCACTTGATTGATTTTTCGACAGCCTTGATCTTGAAAAGGAATAGAATAAAAAAGTAAAAACAATAGCTGAAATTACTGAATATGAAACACTATCAGAAAATGTTAAAACTACTTCACTATCTTTAAGAATATTTTTTAAACCTTTTGTTATTGTGATAAGTGAGATGGCAAAGCCCGCAAGGAAAATATAAAAATTAATTATTAAAAACTGAAATTTACTTTGTTTCGTAATAATGAATTCTTGGCATATCCAGTAAATCAAAGCAGCTAGTAGTCCAGATGATATCGGTGAAGTTAACCATGATAAGGAAATGTTGCCTACTACGGACCAGTTAATCTTATCTGACCCTAACGCATATACGCCAAAACCTACAATTGCACCAACGATAGTATGTGTTGTAGATACAGGCCAGCCTCTTATGCTTGCTACTAAAAGCCAGACACCAGCTGCGAATAATGATGAAATCATGCCATAGATAAGAATTTCCTGCTGACCTATGAATAGTTCAGGGTCAATTACACCTTTTCTTATTGTTTGGGTAACTCCTCCACCAGCCAAAAAAGCACCTAAAAATTCAAAAATTGCAGCTATCAGTACAGCCTGAGAAATAGTTAACACTTTGCTACCAACTGAGGTACCCATTGCATTAGCTACATCATTAGCTCCAACACCATATGCTGTAAAAAAGCCAAGCATTGCAGCAGAAAGAAGAATAAGAGGTATTCCAAAAATTGTTAATTCAACTAGTGCCATTCAATAGATAGATAATTTCGTTATACTATACCCTCTTTTTAATACTTTTACATGAGCGTTTTTGAATACAATTTTGAGCAGTATAAATCACTTTCACCTGATTTATATAGAAAAGAAAAATATAACCTCCAAGTTGAATTACTGAAATTACAGGAAGATGTCATAAAGAAAAAAAGGAAGATTGCTATTTGTTTTGAAGGTAGAGATACTGCTGGAAAATCATCAACAATTAACTTTTTTTCTGAACATTTAATCCCATCAAATTTTAACTATGTACATCTTGGGATTCCAACAACAAAAGAGAGAAAAAATTGGTTTGAAAGATATGAAGCATATTTGCCAAATAAAGGTCAAATTGTTCTATTTGATAGATCCTGGTATACACGTGCATTAACCGAACCAACACTTGGGTATTGTTCAAAGAAACAATATGAGGAATTTATGACTAAGGTAAATAAATGGGAAAAATCTCTTGTTAAAAAAGGAACTGAACTAGTTAAATTTTATTTTTCAATTGATAAAGATCAACAGAAAAGACGTATTAACGCAAGAAAAAATAGTAAGTTAAAATATTGGAAATTATCTGAGTCGGATAAATTGATGGTTAATAAATGGGATGTTTTTACACTATATAAAAATCAAATGTTTGACTTAACGTCTACAGATTATGCTCCATGGGTTGTAATTAATGCTAACAATAAAATGATTGCTAGATTGAGTGCGCTTAGGTACATTCTTAATAATCTTACTTACGACGAAAAACTCTCTCTTAAACCACCAAAATGGGGAGAAGATTTAGGAAACTATTCTTTGTATATCGAAGGAGTTTTATTTGAAAACCTCACTTATGAGCAATTTAAAATATTAGCTCCATTTTCTGATTAAAATGTTATTAGGAATTGTCGATATTGGATCAAACGCTATTAAATATAAAATATTTAATACCAAAGACAATAGTTTAGTTGAATACTATAGAGAGCCTTTAAGACTTGGAAAAGATGCGTTTACTCAAGGCTTTCTTTCAAAATTAACCTTAAAGCAACTAGCTATTGTTCTCGAGAGATTTAAAAGAGTTTTCTTAGAAAAAAATATTGAAAAACAATTCTATATGGCAACATCTGCAATTAGAGATTGTACTAATAAAGATGAGATACTTTCTTTGCTAAAAAAACAAAACATAGATCTAAAGATTATATCTGGAGATGCAGAGGCTGACCTTCTAAAAGAATTTAAAGCAAATGTAGACTCCTACGCGATATTGGATATAGGTGGAGGTAGTGTAGAGGCTTTTGTAAGTGTTAATTCTCAAACTTATGCTAGATCATTCCAGCTAGGAGCTGTTAGATTGCTAAATAAAGATAAAGGCTATAAAGAACATGAAATGAACAGCTTTGGAAATTGGTTAAAACAGTATGCACCAGTTAAAAAGTTATACGGCCTAGGTGGAAATTTAAGAGCAATATTTGAGGCTAATAATCATTCAGGTGCTTTAAGCTCAAAAGAATTTACTGAATTTGTAAAAGAATATAACAGTGTTTCAAAGAAAGATTTAATTGAAAAATTTAGTATCCCTAAAGATAGGATAGATATCATTCCACTAGCAGCAGAAATTTATGAACTTTCATTAGCAAGTTTAAATTGTAATGTAATTGAGAATTCATTTTGGAGTATATCCGATGGATTATTCAAGCAAATCCTTAACAGGAATCTTTAGGTTTATATCACCATTGATTTTTAAGATTGATAAATTTTCATTTAGAGCACTGTCTTTAATGTTCAGATAAATATTATTAAAGTCAGTTGTTATCAAACCTAACTGATTATATTTTCTGTCGAATAGTATTATTTTGTATGAGTCATCAGTGCAACTAAGTTCACCAATTAAACTTTCCTTAAAAATTACGCTTTTTATATAAGCATCACCATTAATTCCCATGCATTTAAAGTCTTCGAGAATCAACTCTTCTAGTTCAGTTTCTATATTAATAACAGGAATAAATGAAAGCTTAAAATCGCGGCTATACTTTGTGTTACTAACCGTAATTTTCCTTAAATCAAAACTAGTTATAATGATAGACGTAAAGTAAAAGCCATCCGTGATATTAGTTTTTAAACCTACATGGGAATAAGAGTTCTCATAATTAATATTGCTAATTGAAAGATTTGCTAATTTAACGTTCCTAAAATTTCCAGAAAATATATTTCCTTTTGCATTTTCGTAAGAGATTCCATAAGACTGCAAAGGTGCTTTAACAATTGAATTTATTGGTGTAAAAAATATGACTAATAGGAAAACTACTAATAGTGCAAATATTGAAAAAAGAATTTTAAGCAGTAACTTCAATTGTTAACTTCAAAGTTGATTCATTTCCAGAAATTTTTATTTCATTTGGTTCAATATTATTTAATTGTATGTAATTGAGAATTTCAATTAACTTATCTGGTGCTAGATTATTAAATAAAAATAAAGCGCCATCTATGGAGTAAGAAATCTTTTTGTTTTTGAGAAAAAGCTCAAGATTTTCAACTAAATTTTCGGTATTTTTATTATTTTCATACATTTTTAATTGAGAAATTTTTTGTTTTTGATCATTGAAAACTTGATTTTTTTGGTCATATTCAGCCCTTATCTCAAAAAGGTTATTTATCAGAATATTTTCTAAAAATATAAAAATTAAAAAAAGGAGTGATAAACCAGTTACTGAAAATAACTTTTTCTTATTCTTTGAATATTTAAATTTCATATATAAATTTTGTAACTACCAATCCCCTATCAGTTCTTGAGCTGACTTTTTTAAAACTGTTTCCTTCAAAGGCTTGTTCATTTAAGAAGATGATTTCCTCCGATGGATTATTAAATAGAATTTCAAACTCAAACTTATTTAAGTCTCTTGAATAATGGAGATCTACTAATCGTCTATTATTAAGCTTTGAAGATGAGATTTTATAGATTAATTTTAAAACTTTTGATTCTTGTAAATTAAGGATTTCAATTTTTTCATTAATTGCTTGCTCTATATTTAATGGCTTTTCTAGGGGATAAATATCTTTGTAGAGTTTTAGAATAATCTCATTAAATGAATTTAATTTATAAGTTTGATTAATAAGATTGCCTATTCCAATTAAGTTAATTAAAACTACAGCTGAAATTAATCCTAAGACATATTTTTTATTTTTTTCAAAGTTAATAAAATTTCCAAGATTAAAGGTGTTAAGTTTATAACTATCAAACTGAGAATTAATATTTTTAATTAGATCCTCATCAACAATTTTTTTAAATTCAGAACCTTTGTATTTAAGTACTTTTAAAGCATTTTTTGAAAATTTTAAATACTGTGAGTTAGTATTGAGATAATAGTCATCCAAGTAATTGATATTTTCCTTAAAAATTTGACTGAAAAACAACACATCTGAAGTAATTAGTACATCGTTTTCAAAACTTTGAAAAAGGTTTTTTATTTTTTTAAGATTTTTATCATTTATCAGAAAATAATTACCCTTTTCAAGAGAACATTTAAGGACATTTAAATTAGTATCAATATTTGGTGAAGACGTTAATGAATCATTGATTAGTTTAGCTTCTAAATTTGCTCTTTTTTTGTATTTCTCAGTTTCATTTACGTGCGTCAGCATTTGATCTGGAAATACAAATAACACATCTTTTTCGTTCTCTAATGTTGAGTATTTACACGTAGAAACATTTTTGTTATCAAAATAACTACCTGTTTCTAGATCATTAAAAATAAATATTTTCATCACTTATTGTTCTGTAGATTATGTTATTTTCTCTATTAGATAAATCTATAAAACTAATTAATTTAAACATGTATTCTTCAATTTGAAGAGTATATTTAATTTTTATAAATATAGGCTTAAAGAC
>CENN01023447.1_pt1 | contig 10037 bp, 7 predicted proteins | sample 530151 | NCBI WGS metagenome assembly CENN01 (sample SAMEA2591084, study PRJEB7988) | marine metagenome | isolation source: saline water (ENVO:00002010), including
TATTTTAACTGATATTAATCAGTTTGTCAAGATCTAAATCGCCATTTTGTTGATTTTTTTCTTGCTCTAGTTTTTCTTTTGCTTCTTTTACTCTAGCTTCTTGCTTGTAGTATTCTATAAAAGTGCTGATTTGTTCTTGTACTTGAGGATTATTTGTGCTGAAATATTTCTTAGTTAAATCTGCTATCTTCTCATGTAGCTGGGCTACCGACATTTCAGAAGTATCTTCTTGAAATGGGTGAAACATATTACTGATAAGTTCCTAGATATTCTGCCCAAACAGTGGCACCACTATCGTAACTTACAAATTCAAATGCAAAAAATTTAGTTGCTTCACCATCTCCTGGAGCACCAATTACTGCTGTAAGGTCACTAGTTGGCCAATTTGAATTTGTTTTAATAGTTCCGCCGCCTGCATTACTTGCAAACGTAACAGTTCTATTTGTAGCACTACCTGCTGATTGATCACTTTTGATATGCAATCTTACTCTACCTGTCTTGTTATTAGTACTAGACCAATTTGCAAAAGTTAAAGTAATATCTGCTCCTACTGTAAATTCTTGATATGCGCCGTTGTCGAGGTTAATATTTTGACTAGTATTTACTGTTGAACCAGCTACATATGCAGTTTCTGTAGTGTTCTTAAAATCAGCATTAATAATACTGTTTCCTAAAAAGTTATTATCTGCGTTCTTTACTGCACTATTTGTTTGTAATGCTTCAATTTCAGCTTTTGCCGCAACAAAATTTGAACTAATAACTGTAAAGTTATCTCTAAATCCTTGTGAATCATTATCTTGTCCTGCGACTGGGTAGTTTGAATTGACCCCTGTATCGTTGATATTACTTGCCATAATTTATCCTCTCGTTGCTATTATTTATCAGCATTATACGTTGAACTGGTAATTTGCGAACGGCACATATTGCTCGTTACTATTACCATCTGTACTGTCTATGTTATATCTTTCAATTTCGATATCAAGTTGTTTGAAATTAAAATTACTATTTCTTATGTTAAGAATAATACTATCTGCTTGCCCTGGCTTACAATAGCATAACGGTACAGCTAAAGTAAATCCTAGTTCAGCCTGCCCTACTGTCTGTGCAGTACGCATCCACAATGGATAAAACTCTCTCAAATTAGCTCCCACAGTTCTAATTCTATCTCTCATATTTGTAATATTACTGATATATTTTCTTTGATCTTTACTATCACTTATTTTAATAGCATCACTGTCTATTTTAATTGTGTTAGTCTGTGGACGTAATCTTAACGGATCAGAACTAATACTGCTATCTATGTTTTGGGCTGTAATAGTAGTACCATTTTGTAATTCAATTGTTATACTACCTCCAGGATTAAAACTTACAGGTCCAACTCTAGTAAAGATAGCAAGTGAACCAGATGATGCAGGACTTATACCATCTCCACCTCTTAAGCCTAAATCAAAAAATCCTTGTCCTGTCCCTACCCCAGTATTATCATCTGTAACATCAAATTGTACTTGATCAATTGTTATTTTATTTTGTGTAGATGTTACAAAATCTTTTGCTGTTTTTCCTTTTCCTAATTCTGGTTCTGCAGGATCAATTACATCAACATATATAACTTCATATACTGTGTCATTACTTCCTGGATTTTTTGCAACTGCTTTTTTAACATCACCTAATTTATATTTCTTCCTTTTATGATTCTTAGCAACAGCAGAAACAAAGTCACCGATTGCTTTTGTTTCAATGCCAGCATAGGCAAGCATTTTAATTTGTGGTTGTAATCCGAAACTAATATCATTTGGTCTGTAAATACTACCCGGAGAAAATATTGTAGGGTCTGAAATAAAGTTTCTAAATATATTTCTTTGTGACTGTTTTAACATAGGGACCATAGATATACTACTGTAAAGTGTGTCATCAGGATCAGTTGTAGTGATTGTGAATGTTCTTGTAGTAGCACTAAATTGGAATTGATCTTGTGCCTTAATAGTAAATGTATAACTTCTATCTATTGTGGTTGTTGCGCCATCAAAAGTAGTTTGGGTTGTAGCTTTATCAATAGTTGTAAGTCCAGGCTTGTTTGGTTCACCAAACTGATTGACTTTACCTTGTAATTGCCCGTCAATGGCTAGTGTTAGTCCTGGCGGTAATTTTCCAGACTCTAATGTGTACAATACAACAGCATTAGGAACACTACTTGTAGCACTTACATTCAATGTGCTTACAAAGTTTGCTCTAAGATTTCCTAGTGCAGAAGTTGTATTCCATGTAATTGCACTTTCAATTTCTCCTAATAATTTGACTGTGAATTCTTTATCTTTGGCTACTGTAGGATTAACAGTTGATGTTGTTCTTTTATCAAAACTGTAAAAGCTCATTGTTACAACTTTGTTTGCAACAACTGCACCAAATGCATCGTACGTCTTAAATCCTACATTTGCTATTGTTCCTACGAATGTACCTCTAAGATAATCTATACTTCCTCTTTCAATTTTAGTAACTGACTTATCTGTTGTAGTTGACGTGACTCTACCGTTTTCTATAGTCCATACACTTTTATCTATAATGTCTATAGCCCTATAACTTTTATTATCACCTGAATCGGCTTCAGTTACAGGTACCTCGTTAAACACAATCCATCCTGTGGCTCCAAGACCATTAAACAATGAATCAGCAAAGTCCGTAAATGCTACATTATTTTCACCACTCCATGATTGACCGACCCCTATGTTATTTGCAAAAGGCTCCGTAGTTGTTGTATCTTTTGATCCTAGTTGGCGTAGTGCTTCTATTGTAAATTTATATTCTGTGGTTACTGCTGGCTGATATGGAATTCTTCCTGCTATTTCACCTGTGGTGCTATCCAGTTGCATACCTGGAGGTAAACTACTAGCAGATCCATCTGCATTAGAGTCTTTGACAGTAAAACTAATAATACCTTGATTACTTGTCGGATCATATACATCTAAGAATAATGTTACGTAATTATTTGCTCGTCTAAAACCTAAATCGCTTGGTGTCAACCAAACTGGCGCTCTTAGATATGTGTTATCAGCTGTGAACAATCCTGTAGCAAGTTGCATTATAGTATTATCTGTTCTTAAGAAATCATCACCTACAAGATAGATTTGAAATTTTCTTTTAGCAATAGTAATGCCGTCACTAGCACTTACAGTGAATTCATAATATCTGTTTAATTTTTTTGGACTTCGTGTAGGAACTGCATAGTCGTAAAAAGTAGTATCATAATAAAAACTTTCAAATCCGTTAGCACTTTTTACACCAAAGTCAAAAGGGAATGTACCATAAACATTACTATCAAAAAATCCACTTGAAGATCTTTTTTCTAATGCAAGTATAGGTTCAACTACTCCAGTCAATTTTCCTGTAGTTCTACCAAGCTCTATTCCTGGCGGCAATTCTCCTCCATCGTCTCCGATGAAATATTCTATATTATCACCTGCAGGTAAATCAGGATCAATTACTTGTAATTGAAAATCTACGGGACTACTATCTAATATATAAAATCTATTATTAGGTCCTAAAGGTAACGGACCTTCTGCTGTAACCCAAGTTGGTTGGTCAGCACCATCAATTTTTAATTTTAATGTTATATCTTCCTTGGCTGTACCTTTTACTGCTCTAAGTACAAATGTAAACGTTCTTAATCTTTTTACTTCAAAAGGAGTACCTGTCAAACTATCGTTTTCAATACGTAGTCCTCCTGGTATTTTTCCACTTATAAGTGATATCGTTGTTCCTGTTACAACAGGTAAAGCAATAGTTTGAGTGATGCTTTCTTGGTATGTTCCTAAGTTATGCCCTGTGTTAACGGTCCATAAATGCGCCATGTATAAACTCCTATATACATATTTATGCTATAGGAAGTGTTCCCATATCTGCGTCAGGTAATGTAGATCCAGTAAAAGTAGCTGATCCGTCGTCAAATTCAATCTCTAAGTTATAAGCCAAATACTCTAGAGTTGATGTAAATTGTAAAGGTGTTGCTTCACCCATTTCAAGTGTCAAATATTTTTGAAGACCATCAAATTTTCTAATATCAAGGTTATGTACTAGTCCAGTCATATTACCTACGTTGGTAATATCATTTGTTTGTGCGTTTAATGTTGCTGTAAGTTTTGGATCAGTATCAGTTTGAACTGAAGTAATACTACTTACTGTTATTGTTGTGCCGCTTAAATTTGTAGTAGTTGTTCCACCACCTGCTATTGTTAAAGCATTTCCGTTAGCATCTAATGTTATATTATTATTATCTGCAAAAACTTGTAAACTAGGAAGACCTGTTGCTGTGCTATTAATAGTGATAGCGTTTGCATCAGCGGCAAGTGTTACTGCTGTACCACCTATTAATTTTTTAAATTGTAGTTCAGAACCAGATAACTGTGCAAATACTCCTTGCCCACCACTACCTAAATTTGCTCCTGTAGTTGCTTCAGGATTTCTATTTGAAAGTTCTGTAAAGTTATTGTTTACTTTTACAAACGCTTCACGTAAATCATCACCTGTACCGTCGTTTGCAATAGTTCCAATGTTAATAGTTTGTATAGCCATCTATGTCTCCTAAATATATTTATCGCTTTTTAAGTCCTGTAACATTGCTTGAAAACGGCGTAGCGTTGTTGTATCTATTAAACAACATTCTATTATTTCCACCACAAATATCTGATGTATCGCCATAATTAGTCGGATTGTTTTCATCTTTTAAAACTGCTAAAGCATCTTTTTGTAACTTGTCTTGTAATTGTGCAGGAGTTAAACTTGGATCAGCTTGTAAGTACAAAGCACCAACACCACAGACTTGCGGAGAAGCCATTGATGTTCCTCCAATGGTTCCTTGTCTAAACGAACCATTGCCCCAGTATGATGCATCAGCGTAAACATTTGAATTACTAAATGTGCTTAAAATATCTGTTCCTGCGGCATAAATGTTTACACCTGGACCTGTTGAGCTTGAAGAAACTTTTCTTTCTGTGCTTGCATTTAGTGGACTTGAATTCATGTTGCCTACCATTAATGCTCCTTCATCAAAAGGAGAACTTCCTCTATGATAGTATTGACTAGACCCTGATCCATAAAAAACTACATTATTGTAATCAAGACCTGGACCTACTGAAGTATCTATCTTAAAATAATTATTGCCAGCCGCGATACATACATGTACACCTGCGTCTACACAATCTTCTACATCAGCATCTACACTTGCTACTCTGACAGGAAATCTATAATTTCCGCTTCTGTAATATGGGTAAAATCCATAAGTATCTCTCATATGCGAATTAGGTGTACTATTAAAACTTGAATCATTTCCTGAGCTATACGTAGTACCTCTATAAACAATACTTGTTATACCTGATCCTATACTTGTGCTGTATCCCCAACTTGCATTTACTATTGTTGGTCTTTTAAAACCTGTGTTAGGATCTACAGGTTTATTTTGGTGCCAGGCTTTGATAACATCGAAAACTGTGCTAATAGTAATACCGCCAGTATCACCTGGACCTTCCAATCCACCTACCTTAACACTGTATATTCTTGCATTAGAAGCCCAACCAAAATTCAATCCTGTAGCTGTGCCGGCACAATGAGTACCATGTCCATCAGTATCACCATAATGACTTGCACTTTGTGAACCAGTAATACCAGAAGCCGCATACCAATCTATTTGTTGTACTCTACTTACGCCGTTTGCATCATTGAACTCTGGATGATCTATTTGCAGTCCACTGTCTTGTATAACAATATCAACACCTGTGCCATCCATTGAATAAGGTCTTGAATAATTTGTTAAACTGTTACCAGTACCATATATATTTTCTACAAAAGAATGTCTTATCTTACCCCAATCTGTCCTGTTACCACTTTCTGCTATTGATTTAGAAAAGTCTCTTACCTGTGTTGCTGTTAAACCTATTTCTATATCATCTCTTAAATCAGGACGTAGTTGGACGTCTGTAACTCTTGCATCTTGTCTTAGTGCTTGTGCTTCAGCATCTGTCAAAGCGTAGTGAGTGTTTCTTGTAGATTTTTCTCTTGCGTCTGCAACGTCCACAGTTCTATTTGGAATGTCTCCAGCACCAGTTGACGAAATCATTTCTTGATTGAATTGTGTGTAATCAACACCCTTGTTGAGTGTTACAATGTATTCTCTTTCACTCATACCTACTCCTAGTGCAAGTCAACCCAAGAACCATTAGCATAACCTTGGAACTTGTTAGTTGTAGTGTTATAGATCATATCTGCATTGCCTGGTGTTAGGTTGTCTCTTTCTGCTGTGGTATAACTTGCAAGTCTTAGAGGACTTTGTGTTATTTTAACTTGGTCAGTAGCTCTTAATTCTATAGAACTATTACTGTCAATACTCGGAACACCAATGCCTGAACTTTCAAAACTATCAGCTGTAACTCTTTGTGCAGTTATATTGCCGTCTACTGCAAGATCACTGCTCATTCTGACACCCGGTGTCATTACAATTTGTGAACTGTCATCAGTATCGATTACACTTGAACTAAATGTAAAATTACCTACTGAGTCGCCACCTGTTGCATTTGTCCAAATGCCGCCAACATATTTTATTGTTTGTCCTTCTTGTGGACTATTAATACTTACATCTTGTAAAGTAGTAATACTTGTTGTTGAAAGATTTTGTAAGTAACCAGCATCATTTGTAAACGTGCTTATGTTTGTAGGTGCACCTGTTAAGTCGCTGTATGCTCCTGTTGTTGCAATAGTTGCTAAGGTAGGAGTTCCTGTTATATTAGAATATAGTACTCCTGTTATATTTGCTCCACCTCCGTGGAAGTTTGATGCATATGCATTTGAATATACATTATTACTTGCACCTAAATTATATGTACCTGTCGCAAAAGGTGTAACATTACCAAAACTTACACTGTCGCTTACTTCTGATCCGCCTGCTAATATTTGGCTAAGTGTAAGTCCAGTTAAGTTTGCTCCACTACCAATAAATGAAGTTGCATTTACATCACCTGCTACTGTAAGTTTGTGTGAAGGAGTAGTTGTAAATATTCCAACACGTTTTGTACCAGTGTCTATTTTAATTGCTGTCTCAACTCCTGTGATAGGCTTAACGTTTATGTCTAAATCTTGTTCGTTGACTGTGCTTTCAATGATAGCATTATTATCAACACGTATTTTGATATTGTTATTAGTACCTACAATAATACCAGTATCACTATTAAATGATACTGAGCCGTTTTGTGTATAATCACCTGTTGAGCTTATAGCATCTGTGATTCCATAACCCGATAGTGTAGTCGGTGTCCCTACTAATGAACTAAATTCGCTATCAAATAAAGTTGGTCTGTTAGTTAAATTTGTATAATCTAAAAAGTAAGGACTGTCAAAGCCATCAAGTGTATCTGCGTTCAATCCGCCGCCACCTGAAGTTGCGTCATTTGCAGGAGCCCATCTTAAACCGTCCCATTTCAATACTTGTCCTGGAGTCGGTGGTGTGCTTTGTGTATCAACATCTGATAAGTCACTTATATCATCTACAAGATTTGGCTTATCAATTAAATTATTATAACTTCCACTTAATGCAACAGCTGATAAACTTGGTGTTCCTACTACTTCACTGTAGTTTACAAAACTGTTTACCCAAGCGCCAGTATTACCTTGTCCAGCGTTAGCGTTCCATTTTAAGATATTGCTAGTGGCCAATCCTGAAAGATCAGTTACAAGACCACTTCCGCCACCACCGCCACTGCCGCCGCCTGTGTTTGTGATAGTTATTGTTCCGTTTAAATCATCATAGACAATATCAATACCAGTACCTTCTCTAAGTATTGCGTTGACTCTATCATCTACTCTTTCATTTGTAAAGTATTGATTAGTACCTTCTGGTAAGTCCGTTGTTGTTGTGGCTATAGTTGGTTTGTCTGCTAGGTCGTTCCAACTGCCGCTGAATGGATTATAACTAATACCACCAATGGTAAGTCCTGTTGCTGTTATATTACCAGCACCAACAATACCTGAACCAGTTAGGTCTAAGTTATCACCTATTGGTAATTCTTTTAGTTTGTTTTGATCGTCTCTATCAACTATAAGTGGTATTCTGTTTGCCATATCTTTATCCTTATAACGCCGCTATTCTTGTTTGGAAGTCGGCAAAGTCGGCACTTGCCGCCACTTCTGTTTTTAATGTTGCTAATGTAATAGTTTCTGCTTGTAATGCAGTCGCCGCCAATGCACCTTGTGCTGATGTTGCCGCATCTGTGATTCCGTATCCTGCTAAAGTAGTAGGTGTACCTGTAAGTGATGCAAACGTCTGTGCTGGTATAGTTAAGTTAGTTAGGTTACTTCCGTTTAATGCTGGTAGTGTTCCAACTAATACTGACGCTGTAATAGTTCCATTTACAGCATCAACTAGCAGTGTTGAATCATCTGCAAAAACAGATCCATTAATATCTCTGTTTTTATTTGTTACATCTAATTCAGCAAAGTTATCGTTAATCTTTTTAAAGGCTGTTCTTAATGGATCGCCATCACCCTTGTTTGCACTTGATCCAATGTTAATTACTTGAATAGCCATTACACTCTCCCTACCACAACTTCAACAAATCCTTGTCCATCTCCGTCTTTAGTTCCTACTGCTTTACCTATCACAGTTCCTACCACTGGATTGTTATCAACCATTCCGTAACCTGGTATAGCACTTGTAACAATTATATCTCCTTTTTCTACAGGACCTATAACTTTACAAGTTGTTCTACCTTGAAGTGCTAAAGCTGTAACATAATCACCTTTTAAGTCTGTGTTCATTAAGTGTGCTGGATTTTCTGAAACAACTCCAGCAACTTTTCTGTCACCTTTATACATTGTAGTTGTTAATTCTTGTTCTCCACCAAATACCAACACTGTACCTGGTTCATATGTAGCATCTGCTAGATAGTTCTCTGCCAAGTCAGCATATTGTGCCGATGTTGCTGTACCATGGAATGTACCAAACTTTAATGCACTTGTACCTATATCATATGCACCATTGCCTGATGGTGTCATAGCCGCTTGTTTGAATATTACTGCCGCAACGTTATTATTTGCTATGATAGCAACTTCACCTGCACTACTAAATCCTGTTCCAGCACCTATTCCAATACCTGTACTTGATGTACTCTTTTCACCTGGTGCTTCTATAAATGAACTGTAAATCCAATCACTAGCAAGTCTAGGTGAGTTTTGTGTAGCATCACCTGGATCACCAAATGTACTGTTTTGTTGGAAGAATGACGCTGTAGCACTTGTATTTCCAATTTGTATAGTACCAGGGTAAGTTGATGTAGTGTTACTTGGTACAGTACCAACTGTATCAAACACTGTTGCACCACCTGGTGTTTTCATTGTCATTGTTAGGTTAGTTTGGTCTAGAATTTCATAGTTGTCTAATTTAAATTTTTGTGCATCTAAACTTCCATCTAGACCTGTTTTAACAATTCTATCTGCAACACCTGTTGTAGTAAATGATCCACCTGTGTTAACAATGTCTGCAAAACTAATTGCACTTGCATCACCTGTGCCTGTTGCCGTTCTACCAAAGGTTGTATTTTGTGCAATATCTGGTAAGTCAGCAAAGTCAATACTACTTGCGGCTAGTGTTACCCATCCATCAGTTACAGTGAAGTCATCATTGTCAAATGCCGCAAGTCCTAGATCACTTTGTGCTATACCTGTTGCGTTAGCTCTTGTAGTTGCGGCTTGCATTGCAAGTTTACTTTGTAGTATACCTGCTGTTGGACTTACATCACCGTTTACAATTACTTCTGAGCTAATTGCCGTTGTTGCAACATTACTTCCGTTGCTTGTAAATACTACATCACCTGTAACAGTATGATTGTCATATGTACCACCATGATACATTAAAATATCATTATTGACTCTGTTTGCTATTGTTAAACCAATTGCTTCGTCACCAAACGGTGTTCTGTTATCTACATATGATTTTGTAGTTACGTCTTGTGCGTTAGTTGGATCACTGTGGTTGTAAATCTTATTACTACCAGCATTAA
>CENN01079186.1_pt1 | contig 10022 bp, 10 predicted proteins | sample 530151 | NCBI WGS metagenome assembly CENN01 (sample SAMEA2591084, study PRJEB7988) | marine metagenome | isolation source: saline water (ENVO:00002010), including
TTATTCTCTTATTTCAAATAAGTTGTGCAAGTTTATATTCTTCAAATGACACTTACAATCTAAGAGGAAAAATTTCCTTTACTTCAGACGAAGCAAATTTCTTTTTTAATGTTGTGACGCAAATATCCAAAAATAATATCAATATAAAATTTTATGACCCCACAGGTATAAAGCTTGTCACTGAATTAAATTCCTATCGTGGCAATTGGAATACAAGTAATTACGACGCAAGGCTTGTAAATTTTTTTGATATATCGCCAAGAGAGCTTTTCTATTTAGCTAGCAAAGGGTGCAACAAAAAGATTGAATGTTCTATATTTAAAGAGCTTATAAGGGATGATGTAAAAATATTAATCTTGTTAAATGATGTTTAATATAAAAACCCCCGCAAAGATAAATACCTTTTTAAATGTAGATTCTGTTAGAGAGGATGGTTACCACAATATATCCTCTCATATACAGTTAATAAATCTATTCGATGAAATAAGCTTCGTTCCCTCTAATTCAAATGATATTTTTTGTGAATATAGTGAGCTGCAAGAACAAAATTTAATTATTAAATCAATTGAATACTTTAATGAAACTTTTTCTACTAATTTCAATTTTCAAATTAATCTTAAAAAAAATATTCCATTTGCTAGTGGGCTTGGCGGAGGAAGCTCAAATGCAGCCTATACAATTCTTTTGCTTTGCATTATTTCAGGAATATCAATTAAAAAACTGAACGCAAAAGAAGTGGGCAAAGAAATTGGTGCTGATGTCCCCTTTTTTATCAATAGTGAAAGCTGTTATGTGGGTGGATTTGGAGAAAGATTAAAGAAATCTTTTTCTAAAAACATTGAATTTCTCCTCTTAAGTCCAATGATAAATATTTCTACATCGCAAATATTTCAATCAAAGCACCTTCAAATAGAAAAGTTGAGAGATTATGAAAAAAATTCGTTATTAGAACCGCTTTTAATGGAAAACCATGAATTTAACAACTTCTATGAGAGTCTTTTAAATAAATCCAGCAATCTACAAAATAGACTAAAGCTCAGCGGCTCTGGCTCATCATTATTCATAGAATCTCCAACTTTTGAGGAAAAACAAATTTTACAACCCAAAAATGGAGATAATTTTAGAATTTTTTCTCTTAAAGGATTAGAATACTATGACTTTAAAACGGATTGGGGTGTGGCCAAGTGGTAAGGCAGCGCCTTTTGGTGGCGCCATTCGTAGGTTCGAATCCTACCACCCCAGCCAATTTTTTATTATGGATAAGCAGTTAATTTTCAGTGGAAGCTCAAATCCTCAATTGGCTAAAAGTGTGGCCGATAACTTGGGTTTAAAGCTTGGTGAGATTGATCTAGGAACATTTAGTGATGGTGAAATCTCCGTCCAGATAAATGAAAACGTTCGAGGCAAGGATGCATTCATCATCCAATCAACTAATTCGCCTGCTGAAAAAAACTTAATGGAGCTGATACTCATGTCGGATGCCTTAAAAAGAGCATCTGCTAAGTCTATAACAGCTGTCATGCCATACTTTGGTTATGCCAGACAAGACAGGAGAGTTAGATCAGCTCGTGTTCCAATAAGTGCAAGAGTTATAGCTGAAATGTTAGAAGGTGTTGGGGTCTCAAGAGTTATAACCCTTGATATACATTCAGAACAAATCCAAGGCTTCTTTTCGTTTCCCGTAGACAATATCTATACCTCAAACATTATGAGTAAGAAGATTTCTGATTTTTATAATGTGGAAGAGCTTCAAGTAGTTTCACCAGATACTGGCGGAGTTCTTAGGGCAAGATCGGTTGCAAAGACACTCGGAGTCCAAGATTTAGCGATAATCGATAAGCGAAGAGAGAAAGCTAATGTTTCAGAAGTATTTAATCTTATTGGGGACGTAGAAGGCAAAGTATGTATTGTCCCAGATGATTTGATAGACACCGCAGGAACACTTGGTAATGCAAGTCATGCACTTAAAGAGAAGGGAGCCAAGGAAGTAATAGCGTTTATAACACACCCTGTTTTGTCAGGAAATGCTATAGAAAATATAAATAATTCATCGATAGACAAGCTTATAGTGTCAAACTCGATAGATATTGGTGACAAATCAAAAAAATGTCCTAAAATAGACGTCTTTGATGTTGCCCCTATTCTTTCAGAAGCGATTCATAGATTGAAAACGGGCGATTCAATAAGCGAGCTATTTAAATAGATATGATTAATCTAAAAGTTGATAAAAGAGATGCTGTAGGTGGACTGTCTGCAAAGAAAGCGATTGCTGATAAGCAAGTCCCTGGCATTGTTTATGGTGGTGGCAAAGATCCACAACCCATAATGGTACAAAATAATGAATTAATTAAAATTGTATCAAAAGAAAGTGTTTTCAACTCACTGGTTGAGCTCGAAATTGGCGCCGATAAAGAAACAGTTGTTATCAAAGAAATACAGAAACATCCATCAAAAAACCTATTCACCCATATCGACTTGCAACGAGTAGCTGAAGGAAGCAAAGTGAATGTTGTTGTCCCTGTTGTCTTAATGAATCAGGAAAAGTGTTTTGGAGTTAAAATTGAGGGTGGCGTTATAAATCATGTCTTACAGGAAGTAGCTGTTCTTGCTGATCCCATTAACATTCCAGAATCTATTGAAGTAGACATGGAGAACATTAAATCAAAGGAAAAAGTTCGTCTAAGCTCTTTACCTGCGAATGAGTCTTATGATTTTCCAAGCACACTAAAAAACCAAGATCCAGTACTAGTATCTGTTCTGACAGCAAGAGGTGGTGCTCTAGACTTTGAAGATGAAGATGCGGAAGAAGAAACTGAGGATTCATCAGATGGATCAACAACCGATAATGAAGCTTCTGGAGAAAATAGTTCAGATTCTGCTGAGGAGAAATCCGAGTAATTTGGCAGACCTCTGTATAGTTGGTCTTGGCAACCCTGGTGATAAGCATTCCAAAACTAGACATAACCTCGGATACGATTTTGTTGAATTAATCGCACAAAGATTCAATACACAGTTCTCAGCAAGTAAGAAACTAGATGCTTCAATAGCTGAGTTTAATTTTGGTGAAAAAAGTATACTTTTAGTTAAACCCAACGCATTTATAAACCTTAGCGGAAAAACACTTAGCCTAATTAAAAGATATAAAGTAAATTCTCTAGATAAGGTGTTAGTTGTCCACGATGATATGGACTTACAACCATCAGAAGTTAAATTAAAGGTCGGTGGCAGCGATGGTGGGCATAACGGACTAAAAGACATTATCAAGACCGTTGGCAAAGAATTTATCAGGTTGCGCTTTGGCATTGGTCACCCTGCAATTAAAGCTGATACCAATGCTTGGGTAATAAAGAAACCAAGCCCAGAAGAAAAAAAACTAATTGCTGACTCTTTTGATAAAGCCATTTTTGCTTTGGACGATATATTGCATCTTGAATGGTTGCTAGCAATGAATAAACTTCACTCAAAATGAGTATTAAATGCGGGATAGTTGGATTGCCAAATGTAGGTAAATCGACCTTATTTAACGCACTTACTTCACAAAAAATTGACGCAGAGAACTTTCCTTTCTGCACGATAGAACCAAACATTGCTAGAGTAAATATTCCTGATGAGAGATTAAATAAGTTATCTGAGATAAATAAACCTGAAAAAACAATTCCTTCTTTTATGGAATTTGTTGATATTGCTGGACTGGTTAAAGGTGCACATTCTGGTGAAGGCCTCGGCAACAAATTTTTATCACATATCCGCGAAACGCAATGCTTTGCTCATGTTATTCGCTGTTTTGAGGATCCCAACATCATACATGTTGAGGGGAAAATATCGCCAATTGATGATCTTGAGACAATAGAAACAGAGCTTATTCTCAGCGATCTAGAGATGGTTGAAAAAAAGCTTGAGCGTATTTCTAAACAATTAAGAAGTGGCGATAAATCTATTGAAGCAGAGCATAAGTTTTTGGAAAAAGTCTATAGTGTTTTGAGTGATTCTAAGCCGGCAAAACTTGTCAACATTAGCGATGAAGAAAAAACCTTTATGAAGCAGTTACAGTTAGTGACAGCAAAACCTTTTATTTATGTTGCTAATCTTCATGAAGATGAGCAAAAAAACATATTTGTTGAAGAGTTAGAGAATCATGCGAAAAGTGTGGATAGTAGTGTGATAAGAGTTTACGCAAAAGCAGAAGGAGAACTTATAGATTTAGAGGAAGGTGATAAAAAAGAGTATCTTGCACTGCTAGGACAGTCTGAGCCAGCTTTAAATAAAATTATTAGGAAAGGTTTTGAAATGCTTAATCTTTTCTCATACTTTACTGCTGGCCCCAAAGAAGTAAGAGCATGGGCTATACAAAAGGGGTCAAGTGCACCTGAAGCAGCAGGAAAAATTCATACTGACTTTCAGAAGGGGTTTATCAAAGCAGAAATAATATCATATGAGGATTATATTAAATATGAGGGTGAAGCTGCTGCCAAAGAAAATGGAAAATTAAGACTTGAAGGAAAAGAGTATATTGTTCAAGATGGTGACGTAATACATTTTAAATTTAATGTCTGAAGTAAGCATAGTTATACCCACCTACAATGAATCGGAAAACATAGTAAATGTTCTTAATGAAATTGAACTAAAACTAGCTGGTCATAATTATGAAATTATTGTTGTGGATGATAATAGTCCTGATGGAACAAGTGAGCTAGTTAAAAAACGATCTATAGAAAATAGAAATATCTTGTGTATTAGAAGAACTTGGAAAAAAGGACTATCCTCTGCAGTTGTGGAAGGTGTAGCACTCTCATCGAAAGAACTAATATGTGTGATGGATGGTGACGGTCAACATGATCCTAAAGATATAATAAAAATGATTGAACACAAGAATGCATACGATCTCGACCTTGTCTCAGGTTCAAGGTTTCTTAATTTATCATCTGAAATTGCGCTTTCAAAAAATCGAAAGAGCTTAAGCGATGCAGGAATTTCCTTTGCCAACTCTTTTCTGAAAAAAAAGCTGACAGACCCAATGACTGGATTATTTCTTATAAAGAAAAGCATTATAGAAAATATACAGGATCGATTATATAAAGATGGCTTCAAGATTTTATTTGATATTTTGATGCTTAATAGAACATTGAAATCAGATGAGGTGCAAATCAATTTTCGGCCTAGGGTAGCTGGAGACAGCAAGCTTAATATTTCTACTATTTTCAACATGTTAGGGCAAATTGTTGAAAATGTGACCAAAGGTCTACTGCCAGCAAGTTTCTTTGTTTTCGCTATTGTTGGATCTGTAGGGGTTGTTATTCATATAAGTATTTTAAGTTTTCTGCTACTATCTTTCGGATTTGTAGTTGCAAATGCTATCAGTACTTTAATAGCTATGACTTCGAATTATTTCTTAAATAACTACCTCACCTTTCATAATTTACATAAAACGTTTTCTGAAAGGCTAAGTGGATTAATTAAATATTCTTTTACTAACTCTTTTTCTATCCTAGCTAATATAGGAGTAGCTTCACAATTTTATATCAACAACTTTTCTGAGATTTCATCAGCATTAATTGGCATATTGGCAGGACTTATATTAAATTACTTCCTAAGTCTTAATCTAGTCTTTAAGAAATGATACTGCGCATTGTCAATTTAGCTCTGTTTGTACTGTTAAGTCTTTTTTTGTTCGATAAAACTTTTGCTAAAGGGTACTATAATTGGGATTCCTTAGCATATTCATATGCAGTGCATATAAATGAAGGCTTAAGCATTAAAGATGCTCATGCCTTAACTTATCAAACCTTAAAACAAGAGGTAAGTAATGGCTTATATGAGGACTTATGTTGTTCTTCAAAGTATAGGAGGGCCCAATTTGAAAATCCAGATAACCTTGATTCCATGATGCCAATGTACGCACTTAAACCTGGGTACATCTTTTTGATAAAACAAACAAAAGACACCTTTCAAGTATCAGAGTTTCAGGCTATGAACTACATTTCCTTAATTTCAATTTTATTGATTGCTGCTTTAATATTTTTAAGATTTTTTCAACTATCTAGCTTTGCACAATTTTTATGGATCCCAGTTGTCTTTCTGGGAGAGCTTTTGTTTTTAGGAAAACTTATGACTCCTGATGCTATCTCAGCTTTGCTTATACTCTTGGGAACAATTGGGTTGCTGCGTAAACGGTATGTTTTTGGTTGTATTGTATTAGGTTTATCATTGCTTTTTCGTTTAGATCTAATTGTTGTTATTGGTTTGCTAGGACTCCTGCCTGCTATTGATAAAAAATATTACTTTGCTCTAGCAAATTCTGCCCTCTATCTATTTGGGTATTTCATTATTTCCTATAGCTCTGATCACGTTGGGTGGTGGCCTCATTTTTATACCAGTTTAGTGAGCACACAAGTAAATATGTCAGAATTTGATCCTGATTTTTCTTTGAGTAAATACCTAGAAATTCTCTATGGTAATTTCATGTGGATCCTAAATGACAACAGGTATATTAAATGGTTTGCAACAAGCTTTGCTCTTTTGCTTACATCAGTAATTCTCTATACCCAGAAAAAACACACTTATTTGAATATTGTTGGCATTACACTTGGCATAGCCATTTTTATAAAATTTATCTTATTCCCTAAAGTAGATTCAAGAGTATATCTATCTATATTAATTGCATTGATTTATGTCTCAGCACTTAATTTTAGGAATGCAAAAAAAATATATTGACTGAAAATATTTAGAAGTTAGTATCAACCTTCAGGCTATGTAGCTCAGCTGGTTAGAGCACAGCATTCATAATGCTGGGGTCGGTGGTTCAAGTCCACCCATAGCCACCACATCAAGGATTATCTACTTCTTAAGAATTGTAAAAATAATGATTAGCGAAACTAGTGCGATCAGGCCGTCCTGACCAACTAAAGCTAAAATTGCTGAAAAATTATTGTAGACGTCACCCACAAAAGCTGTGTCGGGACCAAATATTATCCCCATTAGCAATGATGCAGATACGACCAGGAGAAGGACTTCGGTAAGCCTTTCAAGGAATTTTTTGATTTTACTAAAATCAAAATTTAAAAACTTCATATTCAAAAAGAGACATGAGGGCCGAAGCCCTCATGCTAGTATATTTATTTTAAGCCAAGAACACTCATAATGATTAGAAGAACAATAAGTCCACCTAATCCATTCTCACCTAACATAGCAACATAATCCATTAATGTAGCGATTACGTCACCTACAAAATAAGTGCTACCACCAAATACGATTGAAGCAACAATGCCTAATCCAATAACACTTACGAGAACACCAGTAAGACCTTTAACAAAGTCATTAACTGCTTTCATAATACTATCCATATCTCCCCCATGAAATAGTTCAAAAATATAGTAACCAATACCCTACTTTTCACAAATTATTTTAAATCTTTGAAAACTCTATAAAAATAAGCTAATTGGTAGATATAAATAAGGTTTATGTTTGCAAAAAATGCCTAATAATATCATTTTTAGTAGTTTGTAAGGCTTTAGTCTTCAAAAAAAACTTTTGGTCCAAGAATATTGGTTGGGTCAACAGAATTTTTAAGCTGTTTGAGTAAATTCAACTTATCTCGGTAGTTTGTAAATTTCTTTAATAATTTTGTCTTTCTTTTGCCAATTCCATGCTCTGCACTTGGTGACCCATCGAAATCTTGCAGAAGCAGATAAATTCGTTCAGCAAGTGCTCCAGACTCATCCAATAAAATATTGACATGAACATTTCCATCACCCAAATGACCAAAGTTATAAATTGAGTTTTTAGTGTCGTAATCTCTAATTTTTTTGAGGAATAAATCAATCTTATTCATAGACACACATAAATCCAATTTATTAGCACCTTCATCTGCTAATATGACGGGCAAATTTTCTCTCGCAGACCAAAATTCATTGAGCTGTCTTGCGTTCAATAAACTTACATCAAAATCTTTAGCAGCAATTCTTTCAAGAGCTTGGTCTACAACATCTTGATTTGATGACTCAAACTCAATAAGTACTTCGTATTGGTAATCAGATTCTTTCTCTAGTAATTGCAAACAGTTGTCATCCATAAATTCAACTGCTGAAATTAAATTTCTTTCTTCATTAATCACGGAATGAATCTCAGAAAGATCATTTGTCTTAACTAAAATAGACTCTCTAAATTCTGGCAATTCATAGGTTCTAAGTGTTGCCTCGAAGATCAAACCCATAACGCCCTCTGATCCAAAAAATAATTCCATGAGATCTGGGCCTGTTGCATCTTTTTCATTGCGGTTAGTTAAATTAAGTATGGTCCCATCGACCATAATAATTTTTAAACCCACCACATGCTTTTTAGTGGCTCCATATTTAATAAATTTTGCACCAGCAGCATTCGTAGCAATATTGCCGCCAATTGTTGATGCTGAAGTAGATGAAAACTCTATTGGTAGCAATCTGTTTTTGGATGAAGCTAGAGCCTTTGCTATATCAGTAACAACACCAGCTTGGCATATAATTTGATTTGAATTATCAACCCAATGTACTTTATTTAATCTCTCAGTACTCAATACAATTTCTTGATGTGATGCAGTTGCGCCACCACTCAAACCAGTTCGTCCACCGGAAATTACAAGTCTTATGCCATGCTGATTGCATAATTTAAATAGCTTTAAAACATCCTTTTCGGTTTCGGGGAAAATTATAGCTGCAGCATTTGGAGTTATGCCTTTGTACCAATCGCACCCATATTTTTCTAATTTTGCCTTATCGGTGGTAAATTGATCTTTGTTAAAATGTGCAGCAATATCATTAAGCTCTTTAGTCATTTTTAAACACCAAATATTTTCTGTAAGCATAAATGGTAAAGAAACTAAAAAATGTTGCAATGAACTTTTGGATGATGATGTTTTGTACGCCATATGCAAAAGATATTGCAAAGATTAAAGAAGTGATTATTGATCCAAGAACACCTCCGAAAAAATAGGCTGAAAATTCAATTGCTGGTTTATTGTCTAACCATCCAGCATTAAACACAAAATTCTTCGCAAGAAGATAGCTAACAATGGTGCCTGAAAGATAACAAAAACCAGCTAGGATTGATCGATTCAAATCAAAAAGGTGATCCAAAGTTAACAAGAGTATAAAATCAAATCCGAAAGCTATGCTATTTGTCCCTCCATATTTAACAATTTTAGGAATCATTTTAATTTGAAAGCACCGGTGATATTGAAAAATTGATGCCTGTTACATCGCTTCCACTAACAGTAAAATTGGTACCCTGGTATTCCCCTCTTAGATCGCCTGGACCACAAATACCTGAATCACTAAAGGACAGATTGTCCTCTAAAGTTGTGCAGGCAAAAACTTGAGTGTAGGTATCGTTTGGCACTTCTCTAATTCGAAAAGCTGCTACCCCTCTATCCATTTGCATTACATCGCATGGAATTATTTCATCATCATCATTCACTGCACAAATCCATAGTTGATCAACTGTCTCTTTTTCTTTGGCGTTACCTGAAGAATACAGAACTGGAATTGAAGCATGCGTTTCATTGCTAAAAGTAAACTTTATCAAAGAAATAAAACTGCCATCCGATAAATTTGTGCGGTTAATCAATGCTTTGTAAGTTCCAAAACCATCAATATCAACATCGCTTGCCTCGTATGTCAGCACGTCGTTAATATCTTGTATATCGACCTTGGTAATCTCAAGATCTCCATTTCCCACCTTTGTTATTTCAAAAGATTTCTCTTCTAATGCATAACCCATAAAGACTTTTCCTGGAGATAATATAGGATATGCCAGTGAGGCAAAATCTACTCCAGTAGAGAGCAAGTTTAACCCCTTATGCATGTCTATTAATCCATAACCAAATAAGTCATCTTTTCCTGGAGACCCAATATCTTTGGTAAGCTGTCCAGACTTTAATAGCAGATCTAATTCATCGAAGGTAATATCCGAATCAAGATACTTTATTAAGCCAAAATACCCTGAGACATGTGGAGCGGCCATAGAGGTGCCATTGTATACCTGCAGCCCTT